>Ga0315914_1000262_pt1 | contig 58260 bp, 30 predicted proteins | sample MpolenodulesMG_FD_203920 | JGI IMG/M metagenome (GOLD analysis project Ga0315914, IMG submission 203920) | Medicago polymorpha root nodule microbial communities from Los Angeles, California, United States - elongated nodules | ecosystem: Host-associated > Plants > Roots > Nodule | place: USA...
AATCAGTCCCGTGACTAATTAAAATTGATCATTGATTTTAGTCACTAATATGGCTTCCATCTATGATTGGAGAAATATTAATATAGGTTCCGTGTTTTATTTGTATATGCTCCAATGAGTTTTTAGTGATCCAATTCTAGAAAGAGAAAAAACTTTTGAGAATTGAAGCGTGATTGATCATAGTAAGTGTATTATAATATTGCTCTCATTTTAGTATTGACGATATTAAAAAACAAATAATTAAAAATAGTCACAGATTTTATTTATTAATATGTTTCAGCGTGAAAAATATTAATATGGGTCCCATGAAAATACTAATGTTTCAGTGTTCTAATAGAATATATTTCACATTAAATTTCATAAATGAACATATACTAACATATTCCCGTCAAAACATATATGCTGAGATATATTTTTGTTAATATATAGTTCATACACTCGAATATATTTTATCAATATATAGTTCATTATAAATAAACATATACCGACATATCCCTCTTAAAAACATATACCTACATATACTGTAGTAGATTGATTTCCTTGTTTGGGTTAGTACAATTGTGTTTATGAATTTTTTTCCCGTATTTGGATAAGTGATAAAAGCAGGTCTCATCTCCTTGAATGAATCCATCATTGCATTTATAAAATAATACATAACCAATAATTGAACAAATGAATGAAAAATTCAAAGATAATTCCCCGACTCACTTGCTGCACTGATGATTAATATAAGACCTTCTTCTTACATAATCTACTTGGTTCCATCAAAGTGAGAGTAATTAACTAATAGTTCCTAATCTATTAGCCGCAATCTCTCATTTCAAATGTTCATTTGTGGGCACATCAACTAATAATTTTTTGTATTTCTCGTGGATTTGTTACCATATCAAAGCTACATTAGATTATACTTAGTTGATAGTAATAGGTTATTAGCTTTAAAGTAAAACACAATTAAAATTGTGTTTGTAGAGCATTGACAATGTGCGTAAGTTAGAAAAGGTATTGGAAAAGTTGTGGCCGTCAAGGATTTATGGAAAATCAAAAAGAAAAAAAAAAGAGGATGAGAGATGACTCACCAAAAAGCATGCACTCAAGGCTGATGAATGACATAATCATATAAAAGCAGCTTCTCACCTCCTATAATGAATGCATCAATGCATTTACAAAAGAATACATAACCAATAATTGAACAAAAGAATGAAAAATTAAAAGATATTTCCTCTATTCACTTACTGCACTAATGATTAATATAAGACCTTCATCAAAGAATTGGAGTTTTAAAAGCATTCTCAAGGACTAATTATACACAGCTTAAATAGATATGACATAGTTATAACATAAATTATGGGATATCAGCCGCCATTTACCATAATGGAGAACTCAAAATATGTATCTAAAATCTGCCATCAAGCCGCAGTGGCCGATATTCCATAGCAATGCCAAGAAACCATTAGAAACAAATAAAAATTTATTCTAAATGTCTGGATATTTGATCAGACGTTGTTCACCTTATAAAATATGTCAATCTCACATTTCCTTCTCGTGTGTTGGGTGTTTCCTTGTTCCTTGCAAGCACTTTCCTTTATTCGTATTAACATCAAATTCCACTCCAACCTTTATACAAAGAAACAAAAAAGATCAAACAAAGTTATAATGTCAAATATTCAGAATAACAAACAATATATGTCTTTTGTATTATTTACCCTTATCATAAAATCCATGTGATACTTTTAAGTCACATTTTTTGTATTTAGACATTTTCACTAACACTTTGAGTCCTGACTTTCAAAGTTAAAAAATCTAAAATACAAATCATCAGTCGACACACAATTCTCTAGTGCTTTCTTTATTGCGTGTTGTGTTCATTTCCCACACTTTTCAATGAGATAATAAACAGCGCAGACATAACTATTAGCCCCTATAAGAAAACATAATAGTAAGACTAATAGTGACATTATTAGCTTAAAAATTCAAAACTAAAAATTAAAAGTTATTAGGTTACTAAAAGTAGCAACTTTCCTCGTTAACTCCAAACTCCCTTCACAACTTTTTGAACCATTCTCTCAACTTTCCAATGATTTCTTTATTGATTCCTACTCTATTTAAGCTATGTATCACCTTGATATGTTTTGCAACTCTAGATTGTTATTCTTGATTAATGACCATGTCACAAATCTCTTTTTGACCTGCAATTTGTGAAATTGATATAGGTTGTAATCAATAGTGTTTAGGAAGCTGAAAAATGGAAAGAAATGAACTAAACTTTGAAATTTGATAAATACTAATATCCATTCAATATGAAAACTTGAGTAAAAATAGCGGGTAGAACAAAAAAATAATTAAAATAATGAATATTAACATTAACAAAACTAATATAAAAGATATTGTTCCAGCACAAAAAATTGAGAGCATAATAATCTAAACTTAAAATCGAAAGCAAGTCATTAGCTTAAAATAATTAGTATCTTTCTAACTTTCACAAAATCATTTTGTTGGAAACTTATTTTCAAAATATAGTTGTCTCAAATATTCAATAACCAATATCCGTAAAAAAAAAAAAATCAAACACAAACCCCAAAAGTATAACAACAAAAAAATCAATTTCTAAAATATGCAATAAACACTAATTTTCAGAAATTTAATCTCCTTTCTCGATATCATAAAAAACATCAAAAAATCAACTTTCCTTTGAATTGGAAAATGGAAAGAAATGAACTGAAATTTGATGCAGACTAATATCCATTCAACATGAAAGCTTGACTGAAAATTGTGGGCAAAACAAAAAAATAAATAAAATAATGAATATTAACATGAACAAAACTAATATAAAAGACATTGTTTAAGCACAAAATTGAGCAAACATTGTTCTTCATAGAACAGGTAGAAATATATATAATTTCATCACACAACCATACATTGTTCAAGTATAAAAGTGAGTAGACATTGTTACTAATATATGCATTATCCATTTTATAAACATATTAAGATGATCAAGAAATTTATATGACAGAGTAGATAAAGTCATAAACATAGTTTTGTCGCAAATTTAATCTCCTTTCTCAGTATCAAGTATCAGTTAAACATAAAAAATCAACTTTCCTTTGATCTTCCTTCCTAAAAATCAAATTCCAAAAGCATCTTAGAGTCTTAGCTTGTTGTAATCCTATTTGTTTTAGTTAAGAATAAAATCAAACATGTAGCATGCATTTATTTGTTACAGCAAAAAATAAAAACAAAAATTTGTTGATAAACACATAGCAAATCAGCCAAAAAAAATCAGTAATTTCATATCCTTCAAGCATAGAAAACATAAAAAATAGCAATCCAGTCTATATTGTGTAATTTTCAAGCACAAAACTCATAAAAAACAACTTGCCAAATTGTAGCATAATAACAATTTTCTCCTTGATTTTCCTCTTCTAAACCTTAACCTCGAGTCGCAAATGTCCAACACCTCAAATGAAAGCTTTTCCTGTCAAAATCAAACAAAATAACTAATTTTCATAAAAACAAAAAAAAAACCATCTTTAACAGAGATAAAAAAATTCAATATCACAATGAAAAATATCACGTACAACAATAATCACACAACAACATACCATATTTGAATCATGAAGTTACGATTTTTGTAGCTACTCTTGTGTGATTCAGTCACCATCTCTAAAAAGTAAAAAAAAAAAAAAATCTGTTCGAAACAAATTGTTTGAGATAGAGATGAAGAATATGGGAGAAAGAAAGAAAAGAAGAAGATTTTGAGAGATGAATTTATAGAAGAAACAATATGAATAGGAAAAGAGAGAAAGTATGAGAAAATAGAGAAATAGGGAAGTGAGAGAGAATCCGTGAGTGACAAAGAGAGAATGAAAAAGTTTGGATTTAAATTTTGGAAGTGTAAAAATTGCCCCCAAAATAAAAACCTTTTATCAAAGTGTAACAAATCAGCATCATTGAATTCATCTTATCTATACAAAATATAATATAATATGTTAAAGTTGTTAAGAAGTTGCCATGTCACAACTATCTATACAAAATTATCAAAATAGCCTTGAGTTGTGAGTAGAGGAAAAAAGTTAAAGCAGGGGTAGTTAAATAATTTTGGTAGTATTCTCTTTTCTTATATAGTAAGTAGATTATTATCTTTCTATTAGCAAACTAAGAGAAGTTTTAATCTTGTTTTTACTGAAATGGATCCCAATAATAATCATTTCAACACCCAAAATTATTCCAATTACTCATTTAACTATCAAAATCTCAACCATTATCAAAATCCAAATCAATTTTCCAACCAACGTCCTCAAAACATACCTAATTTTGGTTTTACACCAAATTTCAACCAGTCATCCTCTGTTCCAAACTTTCATCCATATTATGGATCTATGATGAGATGTCCATCTCAAACACCCCCGTTTAATGGTTATATGCCAATGGAGAATGAAAATTTTCCCATTGTTGGTGCACCTGAATTTCCTGAATTTTTAACACAAATAACTCCTGGTGGCACGACAGCTGCTAATGAAGTCACTCCAAATCCAGAAGATTCAACTCCTAAGAGCAAGAAAAACCAACAACCAGCATGGAACACTGAACAAAATTTGGTGCTAATTAGTGCGTGGATTAAATATGGAACAAGCAGTGTTATCAGGAGAAACCAAAGAGGTGAAACATATTGGGGTAAAATTGTTGGGTATTGTTATGAGTATTGCTCATTCGATTCTCCGCGCGATCTAGTTGCATGCCGAAACCGTTTTAATTATATGAGTAAAGTACTGAATAAATGGATTGGTGTTTATGAAGGCGCTAAGTGTTTGCAAGGAAGCGGTTGGTCGGAAACTGATGTTTTCGCAAAAGTGCAGGAATTATATGCATGTGGGAAGAATGTTCAATTTTTTTTAATAGAAGAATGACACGCTCTCCGTGATCAACCACGTTATGGTAGTCAAGTAGGAGGAAATATTGGCTCAGGAAGTAGTGGATCTAAGAGATCTCACGACAGGGATGCATGTGGCTCAAACTCTGTAGGATTTAGTGCTCGTCCAATGGGTCGGGAGGCAACTAAAAAAAAGGGTAAAAAGAAAAGCAAGGACGCTGCCTTGGAGGAGGTGGAAAAGGAGTGAGTTGAATTCAAACAATTCAAGGAGCAAGAGCTTGAACAATTGAAAGAGTTAACCTTGGTGCAACAGGAGAAAAACAAATTGATGAAAGAAAAGACTGAAGTTGAGAAAATGAAAATGTATCTAAAGTTAAGTTCCGAAGAGCATCTCGATGACCGGAAGAAAGAGTTGTTGGAAAAGTTGGAGCGTGAGCTGTTTGGAAATTAATTTCAATCAAATATTTGTTTGTATTCGGTTAAAATTGGCAGTGTTGTCTAGTCCCCAGTGTTTGCTTTAATAATTGTCAGTGTTGTCTAGTCCCTAGTGTTTGCTTTAATAATTGTTAGTGGTGTCAAGTTTGTAGTGTTTGCTTTAATAATTATATGTGACTTTTGACTTTAATGTATGGGTTATTGTGTTTGAATATGTACCACCCAATTTGAATGTAGTCCTTATCTGATAATTAAATCTATACAATAACTTATTTCGAATTCGTCAGTGTCCACCACTCAATGTACTTATATATATGGACTCATATCTACTTCCAATATCACATATCGCATTCAATCTACTTCCAATATCACAAAAAACTATTCAATCTACTTCCAATATCACAAAAAATCATCAATGGATCCTTTTGATATCGAAGCCTATAAACAAAAACGTGATATTGAAGACACTTATATCATCAACCGATTTATTCAGCGTCGAAAAAAAATATTGGAAGATAGTGCATCTCGTAGTAGAAAATATTTCAATAGAGATCATGCAGCGGCAAACCAAAGACTAATTGACGACTACTTTGCCAATGAGCCTACATATGACGATGCAATGTTTCGTCGTTGGTACTGGATGCAAAAACATGTTTTCCTTCGAATCGTTGGAGACCTTTCAAGTAGTGATAAGTACTTCACCCAACGAGTTGATGCAGCCAATAAAGAAGGTATATCACCCTTAGCAACATGTACCACAACAATGCGAATGTTAGCATATGGTGTGGCAGCAGATGCGGTCGATGAATACATCAAAATAGGAGGTACTACAACATTGGAGTGCTTACGTAGATTCTGCAAAGGAATCATACGATTGTATGAGCAAGTGCACCTGAGAGCACCAACCCAAGACGACCTGCACGCAAGTTGATTAAATCTATGGACCTTTATAATATTACTTCGCTGACATAGCCCATTTTGTTTTGCTTTTGCTTTAAACAAAACCCCACCACCACCATATATCTTCCTTAGTCGGTGTTTTTGCACGGTCAGTTATATGTTGCAGTATCAAAAGTTACCTCAAAGAATGGTTTGAAGATTTTGATAACTGATGAATATGAGAATTGCATTAGCTCGACCACAAACGTGGTGTGTGAAGAAATTTTCAGAAATGTGTAATGTACGGATTATGAAGTCATATCAGTTCCATTCATTTTGTCCAGATTGTGTTTTGCCACGTAGAGTGGTAAATGCTAGCTTACTGTAACTAATTACGTAAATAGACTACCAATTGTGAACCATCTGTAATTCATGTTGTTTTCTATCTGTTTATGCAGGCCATTATGATGTACAGGTGAGGATGCTGGTTGTTAATGGTGGTGAAGTTCTAATGTGTTGTTTTCGTGTAGATGAAGTATGCATGGGATTACAGTGTAACTTATGAGTGAATACGTTGCTACTGAGATCCTGAAAAATCTGTCAATATAATGGACCATATTTTTGGCTATTATTCTCCAAGTTTTGGGTTGCGAAATGGATGAAGTTGCTTTTTAAGTTATGTTAATGGCTTATTTGGTACTGTGATGCAATGGTTATGCTACTTTATTCGTGTTTTGTTGGTGTCTTCAACATGTATGTATTATCACGAATTGAACCATGATAATGTCCATTTATGTTGTGGTCATTCTATCATGTTGATGTGGTCACTATTTTCGCTGTTTCCAATAAGTATGCATGTGTTTAATATTTTCCAAGTTCAATTAACGACATGGTCAACGAAATAGTTTAATTTAAAAAAGAAACACATTACATTACAGTCATATATCATGAGATCACACATAAGTTTTTCACAGCAAACATAACCATTGTGAAAAGTTCATATTATAATGTATTGCAAGTAATGTCTTAAACTATATATGACCCGTGCGGCAGCACGGGTGGACGATCTAGTTTATAGCTAAATTGATTTATTTTGAAGCTTTTTTTTAACTGAAAATCTTGAGGCCTAAAACCCTTGTTTGGGTGGTTTGACCCTTAGACTGGTCCTAAATTTAATAATGGCTACGGGTTTTAGCGAGTCCGATACTTAAAATATGTCTATTTTATTCTATATGTGTTAATAATTTTACTAAATCCAGATAATTTCATCCGGCTGTGCATATATTAATTTACAAGTACTTAAAATATGATTTGTTTTATTATATTCGTGTTTACTCATTAAGATATTCGATCTGTGGTAAATTTTATTTGCGGATATCATATATACATATATACAGAATTTTGGTCAACCTTAATTATATGTCTAAACCGGACAACGCCGTGACTTTTTCTTCTACGAAAATTAGTAAGGTATGGACAATTTAATAAAGTGGTGCAGTGGTGTGATCTAGTAGGTGGAATCATAAGAAGAAGAATATTGACGGTGGCAAATTAGCAGTATGGGATGGAAGATGGAGACACTACTGAATTGCCTGAACCTGATGTTGATAATAACCTCTATAGTGTATACCAACAATTCCTCTCTTAGTTTCACGTGAAACTGCGTCATTTTGTGTTTGGATTCACTTCAATTAATACTACTCTACTCCATCTTAATAGTAGAATGCCCACTCCTAACTAATTCAATGCATGTCATATGCCCATCAATTATTCATCATGTCACCTAATGTTCTGTTTGATCCCCTTATTTTTTTACATTGATACAAGAATATGATAAGGATATTCAAAAGGTGATGTTTGAGAATGTGACATTAATTATTGGCTAATGAGTTAAAATATTGCTTGTGGGTGATAGGACATAGTTTACCTCTACTGTTGAATCGCTCACTTTGAATTTCCTAATTTTATGTATCATATATATTTAGTGGTATCTTATATAATCACTTGGAAATTTTACAAGATTAAAATAAACCATACCATGCACGCCCATCTTCTTTCTGGCTATAGTATTTGATGGTGCGTTTGATCTAAAAAAAAGTAAGTACTCGAGAAAACATTGCAAGATAGAACATCACAACATAAGGCAGAATAACATAGGACAAACTTTTATAGTATTGCACAATTTTTTGTCTTATATGATTTTTAGTGGACAAAAAGTTATTTTGGTATTTTAGACAACTTATATTTAGGATAAAAGGATAGTGAGAGACAAAAATTTCAATATTTATCCTATGTCTTTCCCCCAGTTTGTCATGTCACTTAAACAGTTTTGCAATCAAACAATGTACAACTAGAGTTGTCCTTTCACGTGGTTCATTTTTTAGTAGATCAAACAATCCTGAGATTTTTAGATTTACGTTAAAATCAATGTAAAAAAAAAAAAAAAAGTAGTAGTCTTTTGAGATTTTGACCCAGTTAAGTATATAGATGTATAATTTGGATGACATTATTTAAGGAATAAAACGGAGGAAGAAGAAGCAAACGATCTCATTTTGGTTGTGTCGTTTGTGGAGTAGTGGAAATTTTCAGGCTAGTAATGTTTTCCCGCGGCTAGAACAACAAGTGACTTTAGACATAGAGAAAAGATAGCAACACACGTTTTAATAAACATTTTTCAACACGTCATTTTTTTTTTAAATTCACATGAATTTCATCAAATTTATACGAAACCCTAAGATTTGATAGAATCCCTATATATTTTTATCAATTAAAAATTTTTGTTGAAAAGTATGTATTAAAATGTGTGTTGCTAATATTCTAGGTATTCTTCCATGGTCACAAGACCAAATCAATAGTGTTTGGAAACACACACACACATAAAAAGATGGTCCTTAAAATATTCAATAATTTTTTTTTTATCAATTTCCTCTTATTATTTAAAAAATACTTATTTATGTGTGTGACCAAACACTTTTTATTTGGTCATGTGACCATATTAGAATTTCTCTTAGAATAAATACAAAAACGTGTATACAATCATCTTCCATATGTTATGCTAAAAAACATTGGTAAACCAAAATATGTCGCACAACTATTATCTTCCTTTAAATATCAGGAATGATAAATGGACACAGTTTTTGCGACACAAATACGATATCGTATGAGTTTCAATTCCAACACACATGACAAACATAACATAACCCGCACGAGCCTTCTCTCTCATGCGTTCTCTCTCTCACACACCACGTTGTCTCCCTCTCTCACCGACAAACGTTCATTGGCACCATTGTTGTCGCCACTCTTCCAACCACCGTATATCTCTGTCACTGATATTTCTCATTGTATTCTCTCACTCGTATGAGCTCTCCCTTTCCTGCAACTTTCTCTCTCAATTCTTCACTATTTCTCATTTCTTGGTCAGAGACAAGCTTCACTGGCAGATCAAACACCTATTTAGATCACTGTCGTCGTCGTAACTGTCAAGGAGATGACCGGTGATAGAGCCAATTGCTTAGTACAGGAAGGGGATGACCTTCGGTGGTAAATACATAATTGTTGTCGAGCATAAATGAATCATCAAAGAGAAGATACAAATATTTACACCTACAAAAAACACATGACCATTATCACCGCCGCCGATGACAACCCTTCTCTCTATCATCGCCGACGACCAACCACCGACACCGGCGTCGTCTCCGTCGTTCTTTCTCCGGTGCTTGTTTTATAAGTTCTCTCTTTCTCTCTCCAACTCGTCGGTGAGATCTCTCTCATCGCCGGTGAGATCCATTTCCCTCTCTCTGCAACTCGGCTCTCTCCCTCTTTGCAACTCCTCTCTGGCGACCAAATGCTAACATCAACGTCGTCTCCACCATCACCTGAGGTCTTCCGGTGACCTGTGTTATTTTCCGGTCACCGTCGTCTTGAAGGAGAGAAGTGTGAAATGGGATGTGAAAAGGCGTGATGTTGTTGGTGGTGGTACCAGGGAGGAACAACAACTGAGATGTGAAAAGCCAATCTTGCTTTTGTACTTTAATGAAAATAACAAAAATGTCACTCATGTTATACGTATTTTAGTATGGTGTCTTTTATGTGTTTGTTTTTTTGTGTTCATTTATCATTTCTGTTTAAATATGATCTTTTAAATTTATACAACTAAATCAAGAGATTAATGTCCATGAGAATTGAGATGGGATTAATATTCTAGTTTATGTCATTATTATGATGTGCAATATATCATAACATAGTATTTGAATTTATTTCTTAGATTTTGTGCATTAATTTCTTTATCTATTTTTTCAAATATAAGGGCTGAAAAGTACAAGCAATTGTCCCCAGTCCCACCTTCCAATTGAAAATATGCTATGCATAAGAAACAAATAAAATCCCCTGCCTCAATTTTCAGCCAGTCATTCACCATTTGCTTTATGTCTTCATAATTGATTCTTTGAAGATTAAATAGAAAGAAATAATCACAGATCGCACCAACCAAGCACTGTCCAACAGTGTTGCTTACATATGCAGATGAAATCACCTCAATAATAATCAAATATTCAAATCAATATAAATAAAGATGTCAATATCCCACGTGAATCACGGTCCTTTCATCTTCAGATGAATAAAGCATTTATTTATTTTATATATAGAGCAAAAACGGCGTCGTATTAAACTAGTAACGCTAATTTAATTACACGAGTTGTTGCAAAAAATTAAAAAGATAAGGAACACGATAATACCTCTCAAAATAGGAACATGATAATACGTGCAAAAGCATATCCTACGGAGCCTGCCATCCACTCCTTTCCAAAGTGATTGGTCCATTAATTGTCTGTTCACATTAGGGAGGATCCACACTATAAGGCTCTAAGTTTAAAATTGATCATCTTCTTCATTTTACTCTCATTCTCTCTATTTAAGGTGGACGAATGTTTAACTAAATTCTTTTTTTTGAATGGTGTTTAGGTTTTGTTTTATATATAAATCAATGAGGTGTATAGGCATCACATAAAAAAATATGTTGCAGCTAGGTTGACACACCTTAAAAAATCTTACCGTGAAAACTAAATGAAATAAAATCAAATAAAGAAAAGAAGATTACAATGCATACTATTAGAAAAAAAATCATAGTCTCATATCAGATAGATAAGACTTTTGATGAGAGTTTATAAAGATGAGACATTTCTCACCTTACAAATTGGTTTTGCAAGGATGAGTTAGGATCCGAATTCTCTATTTTGCAGAAAAACTCTTAACACGTATACATCTTCAACTAATTCTCATTCTCCATTGCTTGACTGCTTCGGGCCAAAATCTCTTTGGTACATCTCTAGTTGATAGGATACTCCTTACCATACTCATCAGAGTTCTATTCTTTCTTTCAGATACACCAATATGTTTTGGCGTGTAAGATGTGGTGAGTCGTGTGTATCCTCCTCTCTTTATATGTTCTTAGACACTTGATCACATATCCAGAATCTTTTCAGCAAGACTTTTAAAAAATTTAACAAGAGAAAGAAAGAATAGAACTCTGTAAGAAATTACAATTTCATTTTCATCCAACAATGTTCTAAACAACATAGACCAGATTAAAAACGTAGACAAAAGGTAATCATATTCTGTAAGAAATGCAAAACACTAAAGTTTTATAATTCTCTAAAAGTTCAAGTAAGACATAAATACGTTTTTGAAATAAAAAGTAAAGAAGAAACTTAACAAGAGAAAAAAATATGTCATTTTATAAAAGTTTCCATTAAGGTTCTATGAGTACTGGTCTAGGTGACATATGTTTAAATAATGATTTTTTTATGTTGCAGTTTACTTGGTTTGGTTCGGTTGATAAAATAAAAGCTGCAAATCAAATCAAACCATGCAATTGATTAAGGGAATCATCTGAATACATCCAAACCAAATGCGGTTTTTTGTGATTTCAGTTAGGGTTGACTCGGTTCACGGTTTTTCTATTAGGTTGGTTCAGTTTTAAACACCCCTAATCATCAGGGGCGGACCCTGGGGGTGCAAGCAGCTCTACAGAACCGGGCCTCCAAAATTTGGGGGCCCAATTTTTTTTATTTTTATAATGCAGGTTGGAGTAAGTATATAGTATTAATGCTTAAAGATTTTAAAGCTTGTAGATATACTCTAGCGGTTGCAATTTGTGTTGATGCTCCCATGGTTCATGGGTTCAATTTTTTTTTTTTTTGTTCTTTTCATTTATTCATGTTATTTTTTTGCCCAAACTTATAGTATAGAATAAGAAAGCTCTAACAACAAAATTATAATTATTTTCGTAAAAAAGAAACAAAACAAACGTTATAAACATTTTTTTCTCTGTAAAAAAATTGAGTTTTTCTCTTAGGGGCCTTTCTTTGTTTTGAGAACTGGACCACAAATTTCATAGGAACGGCCCTGCTAATCATATTCCATCAAGAGGCAGACATATATTTCTAATGTTATACAGGAGAGGCAAATCGCATCTAGGTCACTCATATCTCTAAGCATAATTCTTGATTTGCCAATGAACCAACTTTATAGTTATTTTCTTACATACAATGTTTGAATGGCAATAAAGCACTTGAGTTCACAACTATGGATCATAGTGGTTTCAGGTCTACGAGTAGTATGCATCATTATCATATGATAGTAACTTACGACCTTCATAACATATTTCATAGTATTCTTAGTGAATTCATCTTGTATAATCTTACTTGTATAATATTACTCCTAATATTAATGCATATGCATAGACTTAATAATCTATGAGATTTGATCATTAGCCTAGATACATAATAGTTTCTACTTTGTTTTACTATCCTAGTTAATTTTATATCTTGACTACAGATCCTTTAACAGTAGTGTTTTATAGTGTTTTATATCACTCTTTTTTTTATTATATTTATTATTATTATTTTACAAAATAAGTAAATGTGGCATTGACATTCATTGTGAGAAGAGAGTATTTTTACCTATAACTACATAACAATAACAAACAAAATCATCTCTTAATCAAAGATTAACATGTACCATAAAATCAAAAAGATTCACTGTAAGAGTTATGTACAGTTATATAATTACAATTGTACAAATATTCATATGATTATTCCATCTCTTTCTTTGATCTTCACCTCAACCCATCCCCATCGAAAAAAAAAATCAAAAGATTGAAAAAAGATATAACTACAAAATTTTTGCATTTTTCTTTTTCTCTTTCTCTCCTCTATATATTTTCCCCCAGTTTTGATCTTGTTTTAGTTGATTATTATGGATTTTAAACTCAAACTTCTTGAGAAGAATCAGAAAGAGGAAAACATGTATCCTCTCCACCAGTATTCCATAGAAAATGAGCATAATTTGCAGCATAATATGTGTTGCTAGGTTCAGCTGAAATAGCCTCTAAATAAGTTTCTTCTGCAGCCCACAAATCATTTTTCACTTTCCATAAGAAGGTTGCGTATTTATTATAAGCTTCAGCATCTGGTGGCTCCACTTCTATAGCTCTCTTGAAGTATTCTTCTGCCCTGAATATTCAAAAGCATAAACCAAATTGTCAATTATACAACTACTTTTCACATGTTAATTGTGTTTACAAGCTAAAGAATTCAATGACTTTACATATTTTATTAACAATATAGTTTTTTTTCTTATGAAAGATCATGTGCTTGGTACGACTGAAAGGTAAAGTCAATGAGATTACGTGTGAGATATTTTCTTTATGATACACGAGGGCATCACGTGGAGGAGAAGTAAATAAATTTGGCTCATGAATCAGTGGTACACTGGTACAGAGAAACTAGACCGCAAACTCCTCTTTCAATATTCATGAAGACAAAAACTCATTTTGTTTTTTTCCTTCTTCTATTTTTGGTTAGATTTTACTCAAAATAAATGCATAATAAATCCGATTTTATTCCATAATTGGTAAACTTAACTCCAAAAAATCTCCAATGCATATTGTTTGATGTATCTAGAAACAGGTAGCTTAAAATACAAACTATGGTTTTTTTACAATTTTTACATTGAAATTTTCAATTAAGTTCTTTGATTATAAAAAATTTCAATTTCTATGGTTTGACTATGGTTTGTAAATTTCTATGATTATTTACAACCCTATCAAGTTGATTCATTCGTACATAATTGTCTACGTTATAAGAAAAAAATCATTTTTCTATGTTGATTGAATAACTAATGTTTATAATCAATATTATAGACCAGATACAGTTCTTATGTGAATCCGAAAAATGATTTTGTTTTTTTTCTTATAATAGTATTGGAAGGTAGTTAACGTGAAATCAAGTTACTAAATCTAAAATATAAAAATAAGCAATTAATTAAACATATACTATTTTTAGTCCCCAAAACACCTATTTTTCAACTCAAATCCTAAATTAGAATAGTATAGTCTAACCAACTATAGGATTATAACAACAATTAGACATATTGAATAAGAAAATCATCTCAAGGTCATTTTCAACAAGAAACAATCAAAGTAATAACATATAAAGAAAGTAGTTTTTAAGTTGTTATATAACTTCAAGTTAAAAACCAATGAAACTACCAAAATTGGGAGGTAAAATGAAGTAACAATATTTTCACAACTAAAAAATGAAAAGATGCCATGGAATTTGGAATATACGCACCTGTCAAATTCATGTGCAACGATGTAAAGAAACTGAGCATAGTTAGCAAGTAACAAAGCATTGTTTGGTTCTTGAGACAACCCTGTTTGATAAACAAGTTCTGTTCTCAAATACTCTGCATAATCATCAGATTCAATCTTAGCAGAAACAGGTGAAACAAATTGTTTCATTGCTTCATGATCCAAACCCTCTTCGTTTCTATAAGCCTCTTCAACCATAGATTCCCATAGTTTAGTTTCTTCTTCTTCATCCACCTCAGTTTCCCCGGTTTTATAAACACCACCATTAGAAAAACCAGTTCTTCCATCCCCATCAAATCCACTTCCCACCGGTTTATATTTCCCACCGCGGCCGCTTCCTCCATCAACCGAGGCAGTATTATTTCCATTTGAAACGGAGAATGTTTTAATAACCGAAGAATCAAATTTCTTAAAGACATGATTGTCATTGTGAATTTCGACGATCGAAGAAGTCTCTGCCGGGGGTGCAACAGCCGCAATAGCGTTGTTACTTGACATAGAATGGACAGTAAAATTTGCAAGAAGTATCATAACATAAACCATTAACGTTGGTGTATGTGAAAAAACTTGTTGAAACAACCAAACAAAAGAAGCATGCATTTCCTTTTGCACTCTTTCAAGAATCCCTTGTAAATCTTCATACAAAAGAACCTCTCTCATTTGTAAAGTGAAACATTGAAGTTCTCTAATGATGAACACCATAGAAGAAAAAGCTTTCTTCACTGAACAACATGCTGATTCACCAACATCTCTGAATTCTTCCTTCAGCTTCAGTTTCTGTTTTATGATTCTCAACGAAAACGGTAGTTCCACACTGTTTGCTTTTCTTTCAATTATCGCTGGTATAAACTCTGGCGGCTCAAAATTAACCGCCAGAGAACCAGAATAACCGGAAGAACCAGAAGAGGAAGTTAAACTCTCTTCAAAACTTTCCAAATCCATAATTGCATTGTTTTCGTTGGAGATTTGGAATCTAAGAGCTAAATCTTCAATTTTCTTCGCGAATTCTTCGTCTGAGAAGAACGAATCTAAGCTTGCACTGAAAGCCCTTCTTATTGTTCTTCTTCCTCTTCTTGTATTGGTGGAAAGTGGGTTCTCCAAAGATCGAGACCTCTGAAGAACAAAATTGGTGGATCGAAACAAATTCGTGGGTAATGAACTACCCACGAATTTGTTTCGTGATTTGGATGATGGAGATGAAATTGCTGAAGCTAGTGTTTGTGATGAAGATGGTGAATGAGATAAAACATTATGTGACAATTGCAAAACCTCAAGTCCCATAATGTTTTTTTCTTTTCAATTAAGAAAAAAAAACTAATATGAAGAAAATATGAATTTGAGGCACAAAAGATGAAACTTTTATACAGATTGGAAAACTTGGAACAACCCTTTTGAACAAAAACCACGAAAAGTCTTCCTTTTAACCTGCAAAAAATAAAAATAAACAAAAAATATTTAAAAAAAATGAAATAGATTCATCTCAAAAAGTGTGAAAATGATTACAATTTACAAAAGCCATAAAAATCGGATCGTATAACAAAGCTCGAGGAAAACAAGATCCAAGAGAATTAAAGCGTGTACACATCTCTGTGCGAGTTTCAGGTAGTGTTTGTCACTTGTCTGAGACGAATAAATGTGTTTATATTTAAAGAAACTTACTCAAACGGTGGTGGAAATATTTTGTGATGTAATATCACGGCGGCGGAGAGATTATTCCGGTGAGTTTGACGACGGAGGAGAAGTGCAAAGTGTTGCAGCTTCAGTCATATCGAAAAAAGGTTAAGCATATGAGTGTGATGTATATATAGGCAAAGAAGAAAAATGGAGAAAAAAAATATCAAGTTATGACCGGTTGCGACGGTAACAGTGGTCCCACTGATATTTTATGGACCGCAATAGTGTTTTACAGCTGCAACAGGTTACCGGTCAGTTTTGTGGACCCACCATTTGCAAATTGTGATTGTGATTGTTAATTGATTTTTAAATTGAGATATGACTTAAGAAAGACAATTTTGATTAAAATATATGAAATATTGGGGTAACACGGTTTTATTGAAAAAAAGTTGTGGTTATTTTTGTTTTGAAAAGTTATTATTGTGGCTTTCCGACTTTGGAACCATTAAGTTTGTTAAAGTATTGTTGTTAACCAATTAAAGGGGGTAAATCATGAGATTTTGTTCTTTTTAACGTGTAGTGTAATTTTAAAAGATAACGTATTGATGATAATTAACTAGGAATATTATTAGTTAAAATTTCAATAAAAATATGTGTAAACTAGAAAGTAATTAGGTACAACAGAAAAGAAAAAATAAACAAGAGTAACTTATGTACTACTAAAAAAAATTAAGCAGTACTCAATTATTTTTTTTAGGCAGAACAACAAAAATGTTTTTGTACACAAATTATTATTTCATCTGTTTCAAATATATGTTGTAATTTTACAATGTGTCCTATTTATGTAGTTTATTTTGATCATATTTTTTAACTAATATATAAATATAAATTTTAGTATGTAAGATGTTGTTTGATTTATTTCGATGAATTTTTTCAAAATATTAATTTTTTATAATTTTTTATTATATATAATTAAATATATTAATTGTCAAAATTGTATATTAAAATGTGTGCAGTGGTTGACTGCGACATGTATTGACATGTGGAGTATAACATTATCTCGTAAATGCAAACATTTTATTTTTATTTCACCAAATAAGATCGGTATTTTGTAAATACAACCTGGAGTAAAACATTTTAAGGGAACGTTTGATATGTAGAGACAAGTGTTTGAATATGTGATCTCATAGTTCCGGTATTTAGTATGAGTTTTACTAATGAACTCTTTAACAAAAAAACTTATAATATTTTGATAATAATGTTTTTTATAATAATATTTAAGTTTAATGGTAGTAGATTGACCGTTCAAAACAACTTTGCACACACAAATAATCAAAACATTTTTCTCAAAAAAAAGAATCAATCAAAACATTTGGAATAGCCAAATCAATTAAAAACGAAGCAATAATTTTATTGATGTGGCAATTCTAAAGAATTTGATTGGTTGTGTATGCAAAACTGTTTTGAAATGTCAACACATCATCATTAAACTCATTATATTTATCGCAAAAAAACATTATTCACTGTTAAATATGATTTTTTTTTTTAAAGGAATAATCAAAGGATACGATTCTATATTTTTTGGCAAAGATAAAATTCTATACTTCCTCTATTTTTGGCAAAGATAAAATTCAATACTTCCTCTTTCAGAAATATTGTTCTTATAGAAAATATACTAAATGCCTTTTATTTTTTTGTGTTAGAAAAGATAATAAATTTTAAAAACAAAAAAATTGGTAAATAAGTTTTAGTTTTATTTTCAATCTTTGATGATCCAGCAAGAACATTATCGAGGATTGAACGATGCTCATTTGATATACACTTTGATAGCAGAGGCTTCATCCTATTCACCAATATTTTGGAAATAATTTTGTACAAATTATTACATACAATAAAACAAACTTAAAATTAAGAGCAATAGAAAAGTGAAAAAGCGTATACATTATTACTCATCTTGAAGCTAATATTAAAGATAATTGATTGTCAATGCGTTGAGTTTAGCGAACCAAGTTTGAACTCTAAGTGAGACTGTTGTGAATTCAGTCAATTTTAAACCTCACATCAATGAAATTTAGATTCTTCGAACAAGTATCAATGACAACCAATAACTAAAAGGAAATAACCACAAGCAACAACAACAATCTTGATTTAATCTCGAAATCAAGTGCATAACAAAACCACAATCTAACCAAAGAATAAACAAGATAAAGAGAGTAGAGAAAAGATAACAACACCAAAATATGTTTACCTAATTCGGTCCAACTTGACCTACTCTAGGGGAGAGATTGATCTCTCCAACCCACTATCAATGAGTTCTTACAAAGAGATACAAAAAGGGTTACAAGAAATTAGCTTCAACAAGCTCACAAAGAACAAACCCTAATTTCTACCATTTTTTCCAATCTCACCAATTAACAAAACATTCAATGATTTTTACTCACCCAAGGTGTTTATAAATGTTCCCTAACTCTAGAATCTAACCCCCAAAAGAGAACCAACCCTTAGCCTTTGATTTCCTAATGATCTTCTCTTTTGGTTTCACAAGACTAACCCAAGTTGCTCACAATTGACTCTCCACTCATGTGTTTCCCATCCTCATGAATCTCTCCCCAAAAGGCACTAACCATTTCCCAAGAGCCCCCTCTTTTGGTTCTCCAAGATTCACATCTTAAAGCTTTGAACCTCAGCCAAAGACCATCAACATTTAGTATCTAAATACCATAAAAGTTCCCTCCTGTGGTTTTCATGAGATTCACCGAGTTTACCCAACAAATGGGTCACAGAGTGCTTAAATAGTGTTCAGGAATACGCAGCAACGTGTCGCGTTTCCTTCCATCATGTCACGATAGAGCAGCTAACAGTACTCTACTATACCTTATCCGCCTGAACGTGCCACGTTGCTTGCAAATGTGCCACGTTTTTTCTAGTGGCAAGCCAGACTTGAACCATCCAATCATGTCATGTTGCCCTGCAAACGTGCCACGATTTTTCCAGAACTTCAACATCCAAATTTTAAGTCAATTTTCAACAGAGGCAAATACTCATATTTAGTATTTGATATATACATCTTAATATGATTAGTTTCAATAAAGAAAACCTTTGAAAAATAAAATTAAAAAAAAATAAAGGTTGTTGATTAAATTTAACGTTGGAACCCTAGCTAAGGGGATTTTTGAGTCCCACGCGGCTTCTTTCACGGGAACTTGTGTCTTGTGGATCCGATCTGGCCGTTAAAGTATTGCCATGTGGTGAAGGAATGCATTTAATTACTTTTATGGGCAAAAAATATTTTGCCAACTAAAAAAAGGTCGTCGTAAAGATTAAGATACCGTGAATCCTCACCGACCCTTCAACTACAATTATTCTAAGGACACGTACCCTTCAACTAAGTCATGGCTACCACATTTCTTCCTTTGTATTCTCCTACATTATAGGAGTTGTTCAATGGCAACACCTAAAGTAGTAGTATTAGTACAGCTTCACTTTCTTAATTTTGATGGAATAGTACAACTTCACGTTGAGATATTTATCCACGCTTGAACATATGTAGCTAAGAGGAAATTGTGTCCATTTTGATACCTCATTTTAGTGTACACTTTGATGAATAGACCTTTTTTTAGTATATGTATTTTTTTTTAGCAAAACTGGATTTTAAATAAATTCATTAGTATTTTGCCGGACAAAAGAATCCATCAATATGTACCAAAAAAAGAAATTCATCAATAATATTTTTGTTAAGAAAAATATTAATGGATTTTGATTAAAAAAAAATTAAAGATATAAAAATGATTAATGTTTAAATGTATTTATGTAAAAACAATTGAACAAGAGATTTCAATTTAAATATTATGTTTTTCTTTTATCTCAGCCCTTTGATTCTTAAAGAAGAATATTTTATTAATATGAAGATTAGTCGGAAAATAATTAAAATCTGATAAGTGATTGTTTCCAATCAAGATTCGAATTTGAGTTTCTTTTTCTTGTTCGGACAATCCGTTTTTAAAGATCAAGTTTAAAAAGTAAAAACTTAAATCTCAAGGAAGGATGTATTTTGGAGACAAAAATGATAATTGTGAACAATCAAACTTGCCATCAAAAGTGCAATTAAACCAAATAAATTTATTAAACCATTTACAATGCAAGCTACTCTGGCTTTATGTGGTGTGTTTGTAAAAAGGTCTAGTTGATTGTCTGAACTACAAAAGAATGTTGATAGAATGTGCAACAACATTAACATTAGCCCTTCACAACATTAACATTAGCCCTTCTCGAAGGACAATTATCAATAGAGGTTCTTATAGATTGAAGTTTGAACTTTTGATTTTTTTCACTTATTCACTTTAATCGGTGAATTTCTAGCTAATATATTACTAAAAAAAAGCAATTTATACATACAACAATAATAATTTAATTCAAGCGATAAAAAAAATTAAACTCTTATACAAGTTGCAATTAGATTAATCGTTGATTTTTGTTTATATAAAAATTCGGGAGACAGAAGAGAATACATTCTTTGTACTCCACAAATTCACATAACATGGTAAAAGAAAAAAAAAGGTATACAGATATGCAATATTCCAGTTAAATACAGTATGCATCCACGATTCATCACCATATATTGACTAAAAAAATAAGGTGAAACAAATGATCTGGAAGGTGCTGGAATCAGAATGAAATGAATATTATACGAGTAACTGAGGCAATACATTTGGGCACGTGGGAAAAGTTTAATATTTTAGTTAGCAATTGGCAATTAAGATTTAATGATAATGATAAAGCACTAATGACGGCGAATGCCAAAAAAAAAAAGCACTAAAGTTTCTATTTTATTTATTTATGGGCACCATGCAAAAACAAAAAAGCAGAAGAAAAAAATGATATCTAAAGTTTAGGCTAGGGAAATTAAATAAAGAGGGTGAGATACTAACGGTGCAGAATGAAACTCGAAAGAAAAAAAATATGGAAAAAAACAGAAATGAAAATAAATAAGGCCAAATTGGTTGATCAAAGTGGCTCCACGAGGGAGACAGTGGAATCAAATCAACGGCTAAATCTTACACTGAGATTATCTGCACGGTCAAGATAGATTCCCTAGCATGATTTCAATTTCTGTTTTCTTGTGTTGATAATAATTTCAATGGTTTCAAGAGGGAGAGATTCTTTAGTACTTTGTCGTACTCGTGGGAATATGATGAATTATTTGAGTACGATATGTGCATGATAATATATTAAATAGTAACCCTAAAAAAATTAAATAGTATTGATATATTGATATATGGCAAATTTTATGGTACATCCAAAAATTTGAGTGTATCGGTACACCAAATCATTAAATTAACAATTAAATTAATTGTTTTTTGAAGAAAAAAATTATTTTCTATCATTGACAATTATAATAATCAAATCTTATTTACCAAAAGCTTCGACGAAATAAAATTTACTTTTTTTGAATTTTTATTACTTATAATAAAGAATATTGATTATTTTTTATGAGAAAATGTTAAAAATTTAATATGATTATTATAAACAATAAAATGATGTTTTTTTCTTATGAAATGATGTTTTATAAAATATAAATATTGACAAATAACTTTTTATTTCATAAAATAATTGTTAATTTATAATTTTATGGTGCAAGAGTACCGGTACACCTCAATTTGTGAGGTGTAACGTAGAAGTTCCCTTGATATATAGGATGTAGGAAATTATCAGTCTATTATGGGTTATTTCTATTGGTAGGTTATTTCAACAATTACTTTTGGAACAACTTATAGGAAAACAAAAGTTATAAAAAAAATTTGTATGTTCACATCAAAATCAAATCAATAGAAAAATTGAGAGTGATAACACAATGCGAATATGATAGAAGGTTGTTGTATAAGTTATCAACAATTACTTTTATTTTTATTTTTATATACTTATACTTATTAATTTTATTTAAGATTTTTTTTTAAGTAATTTTTATTTAAGATCTTGTTTTTGTTTCATATTGTATTTACTATTTAATTATAGAGTCGTAGTACTATTTAGTACAAATGCATAGCTACAAGGTTTATGCAAACACACACAATCTCTTCTCTTTTTTTTTTTTTAAAGAAGAAAATCGGGAAATATTTTAATTTTCACTTCTTTTTTTCGGGATACAAGAGACCCAAATGCAGATTTTTGCACGGTGAGTCGTCTGCAGGGGTGAGAATCAAAACTCACACCTGCCCACACACCGTTGTCATATATAATTTTTGGTCTGTCTTTCCCCAATCTACCCAACATAGAGCACAAGAATAACTGATATACTACTCCAGACTTACTCAGCCAATAAAATACTTATCTAGATTCAATTGTAAGTAAAAAAAATCTAAATTATGGGTGTTCGCGATACGGTTTGGTTCGGTTTTGAGGTTAAAAGTCATCCGAATCGTAAGATAGAAACACATGCGGTTTGGTTTGGTTCGGTTGGCTTTTAAAATGAAAACCAAACCAAATCAAACTAATGCGGTTTGGATTGATTCAGTTGTTGCGGTTTTTTACAAGACAATACAATTTTTTGCTTTCAACATTAAAATCAAGTTAAAAGTTAAAAACAACTTATTTTCAACAATGTTTCAAATTTGATCCAACATTACAATATTATTTTCATCATTCCATCAACATAGACCAAAAAACAAGTCTCCTCGGTAAGAAATGTAAAAGTCTAAGATTTTATCATTCTCTAAAAGTTTACATTGAGTTTCTATTCAAGATATATCTAACATAAACATATATATACAAAAGTGCAAGCATAATTAAATTAAAGCACATAAATGCAATTTTAAAATCAAAAGCATAGAAAAAAAACTTAATAAGAGGAACAATATGTTTTAGACAAAAAAACAAGAGAAAAAAACATGTCATTCTATAAAATTTCTCATTGAATTTCTATGAGTACTAGGTTTGTGACTTAAGTTTAATTAATGTTTCTCTTATGTTGGGGTTTGGTTTGGTTTGGTTCGGTTGTTAAAATAAAAGTCGCAAATCAAAACAAACCATACGGTTGAGTAAAAATATGATCCGAATATATCCGAACCAAATGCGGTTTTTGCGGTTTCAATTTAGGTTAATTTGGTTTGCGGTTTTTCTATTGGGTTAGTTCGATTTTGAACACCCCTATTTTAAATATACATATCATCTCTCTCATCCATTATATTTGCATTCATACACATAATAACTATTGACTAATGAAAGAATCTAATTCAAAAAATATTTGCCTAGGGAGTTCAAACAAACTTATTTTTTAATTTTTTTAAACAAACAATCATATTTATTATTTTAATTCAAAGAACTTTTTAAAATTTCTCAAGTAGTTTGAGAACCTACCAATTAATTTAGCCTTAATTAAACAAAGGAGTTCAAACAAACAATTCACGAGTCTAAGTAGTTGAGAAGTGACTGAGAACTAATGCTTTTCTCTATTAATTTACAATCAAACAATTCACGTAAAAGCATCATGTGCCTATGTATTGTGCATTGCATTGTGACATTATGCATGTTCTTTGTCGAGAAATAGCAAAGTACACCAAGAGAGCAGGACGAGTGAGATAATATGATTAATTAAACCAGACAAAACAAAGCTTCCAAAAGTAAAATGCCAATGTAAATATGTAATGCCATTCAATAATTTATTTATATTTGGTACAACCATTCAATAATTTTGATTAGAGGAAAAAACCAAATAATTAATGCATCTTTTTCCACATAAACAAACAAGTATATACTTCTATATAGTATATTATAGCAATACAAAAGGAACTTATTTACATGCAGCAACGATGAAAGGATGTTTTTCAAGGTCTTACGTAATTCAGAGGCCTACAAATTTGTTGAAGTTTATGGAAGAATCGTGAGAAAGCACATTTTATCTGTAGCTTTTAAGAGCAAAATGTTGATAAAAGTTGAGCCAAAACCACGTGGTTGCCAAAAACTACCATGTTGTTCTCCTTTCACATTTTTCCTAACGAGTTAAGATACAACACCTGTCAAATGTTGCTATGATCTTGGATCGGTTGTCACTGTCCTTTAAGGTAATGTTCCAGAATCACAATTAACCTCCTTTGTTGTTTTTCAATTATTTTTCTAAAGCAGAACACCCTTATATAAATAACTATAGTTGAGATACCCGTGCTACAGCACGGGTAGCGCGGCCATTTCACAAAGTCCTTAGTGCCTTCTTCTCTTATGTAAGGGTGATTCGACGTCACCCACTAGATACGATTCATTTCCCACACACTTTACACATTCAACCTCATTTTCTACACTGACTTGAGCTTAGAGTGCTAACATGCTTGCAGACACCCTTCATTACATCATGAAGACCGCACCGCCACCGCACCGGAGTATCGTACCACCATCGTTGTCTTCATTTGTACATTACCGGACAAATCAAGAACATATTAGCCTCTAACAAAAATTTAAACAATTTTTTTTTTCTCTCCATAGATTACCTTCACCTAAGGTAATTATATTCGAGACATTGTCAAACACTAAATATAAACATATTTTTCAGTCAATTTTCAAACATTAATTTGAGATATTGTGGAAGTTTAACCAATCCGTCAGACCCAACTCCCTTTGATAATTCAAATAGTCTTCAACATAGAGGTTAATGTGTTAACATTTTAGAATTTCATCAAACTATTACTAGACTTTTTTTTTCTTTCTTTGAAAGACTAATTAATTGAATTGTCCATTTTTTTGCTCAGTCACACTTCTATTTGGTGGAAATAAATGGTTACTGCATTTAATTTAAGGTGGCCAAAGCTAGGGCTTAATTAATTAACCATTGTCCCTGTCTGGCGGAGGGTCATAAAATGTGGGGTAACCCTATATGCTCTTTATACTTGAAAGACATTGAACCAGGCAAACGTATGGCTAGAGCTTACTACCAATACCACAAAAGAACGAACATTGGCACCTTTGCTTAGAAAAAAGTTACTAATTGACGGATTCATTGACATCAACCACCAATAATTGTTGCACAAAGAATTTAAGAGGGAGAGGGAACGGGCATTGTCCCTTGAATATTCCTCCAAAGTGTTAAGAAGGTATCACATTACCTATAGGAATAAGCTCAGCTGCGGTCCCAAAATAAATGCATGTAGTACTCTTAAATAATTAGAGGTATTGCATTTTCAGTTTGAAAAGGATATTTATGGTATTGTAGTTTAGTGATTAGATACACGCCTTATGTGTGAAGAAGTAAGAATTATCGAAATCGAACTCAGATCCATATATATATTAATGTTTTTGCAGTTATCAACTAAGTTGTACTTAAATTACAAAAATTTATTTTATTAAAGACAAATTTGTAAAAAAAAATGCCAAGCTAAATTAAGGTTCTAAGGTACTTTTATTTTGTCTAGAAAAATGTATGCCTAAAATTAGTAGTTATGGGTAAATTAATGTTATATATTTTTTCCTAAATAAAATTTTTAGATGAGTTGCGCTTTGAAGGTTCACCGAAGAGGTTCTTACATTAATAGCGGGAGTGAACTCACGATCTTGCATATGAGTCAACATCTTACCAAATAAGTCATTCCTTATTGAAATTAGAGTTTCTTTTTATATTATAATGTATATTAAATTTCAATTTGTATTTAGAAAAGAATTGTGTTGTTAGGTACAAATTTGGAGAAAATGTCCAACTTAAATTAATAGTTAAATGTACTATCCCTCAGTTTTTAATTTCATTTCACTATACAAATATAATTAGTTCTTTTATCAAGTTAGTTCTTCATTTTCGTTAAAAATAAGAGAGAAAATGATAGCTCTGAGACTATCACTTGATAAATTAAAATTAGGTTAGAGACTATCTAATATATCTTTATTTTCAAATCCAAATTAATAAGCAAATAATAGTTTATCGTAAAAAAAAGAGTAAATAATAGTTTATAGATGAAACGCTTAAAAAAATAGTTTTATAGATGAAAATGTTTGGAACATTTCTTCAACTCTTTAAATTATTTGTTGCATCTTCGATCACTTGGAATTATTTCTACAAAATACAAACATACAAAATTAATATTGTTAGATATAAAATTTGGACTAAGTAGCTCTCTTTAAGACGTTACATGACTTTGCCTCAAATTAAGAAAACAATTTTCTTTATCACTAGTTACTATTTCTTTTTTTTTCCTTCAAAGCAAGCAACCATAAACATCTTATATTTTTTTATTCTCATACGTAAAGCCATTTAATTCATTTAATGTGAGGTTAAAGGACATTAAGACTATCAATTATTAAGACTATCAGTTTATTGATTTTCAATGCAAAGAAAAAGGTTACCAAATAATCGTATAATTGAAACAACATTAAAAACATGAAAACGGTATTTGTGGTTGGAATCCAAAGATCAGAATAAATAAAAAGAAAATACACTTTTATTTTATTGTTATTTTAATAAAATCATCAACAGAAAATGATGGTTTATTCCAAGATAGTCTAAACTTTTAGTTACATCATGTACATTGCACTTAGGTTAGGTACATTATACACCGTTCTACTGGTTCCTGTCTATATTGGGTGTATGATCTTGTATTTACGTTTCGTATTTCATGATTTCTAGTTAAAATGGATTTTGTTCCTGTGCACAATAGTTTAGTGCAATTCTTATGATGACTCTAACGTTTATGTCGATTTTATCATATCGTATATAATAATAGGTGGAAAATAGTGTACAATTATCCTAAATTTTAGGACTCAAATATCTTGAATTATTGGGCCTTGGGATCATATTAGACCAATTCACGATAGAAGTTTGTACCAGCATCATGCATACATAACCATGGACGAAATTTTTTGACCAGAAAAAGAAAAAACCATGGATCAAAACTTCCATTACGTCAGAGTTATTGCCCTTCATACCTAAAATATAGTAGTACATCCTTTCTTTTTTGACAATTAGGTTATATATCGTCACATAATATGTTAAGCCCTAGTAAATACTTCGGTACTCTAAAATTTGGTTGAATATATACTCGTCAATGTAGTTTTTTATATTCTTTTATTGTTAAATAATTTTAAATTTTAAATTAATTTTACGTACAAAATTTCAGAGTACCACAAAATTCTACCAAAAAAAAATATATGTGTGAATAAAACTTTTATGATTAGCTTTTTTTTAGAACTTTTGTCAATTGCTAACATGAAGCAACCGAACACAAGTAGCTTTTCTCTTCTCTTAAATTGAGGTTTAGATTCTTGCTTAAGAAAAACTATATTTTGTTAGACAATGCTTATAAGTTTGCTTCAAGCCTAAAAAAAAAATAAACCAATCACTCTTTTTCATAATTAGTCACTAAACTATCTATATATAAACTCTTTTTAGAGCTTATCACTTTTAATGTGGGACTTACATTTTTCCAAGCCATCATCGAGTTCCATCCAATAAGTGCTTGAGAAGAATTGAAAATCTATGAGAGGTGGTGGTTCTTTGGTCATGCTTGTCTAATAGAAGTCACTTGGCTTATAGTTCCATCTTCAATGAATAGTCAAAAACGATGGCTATACGTAGCTTGTCTCAACACTTGCATATTCGTTAACAAAACAAAAGTATGATATGAAAAAGACAAACTTACTTTAATATGATATCGATACTTTGATATATAGATCATGGGTTTTCAACTAAATAGTGTTTATATTTTCAACTATAGTATTGATATGATAGCTAAACTTTGGTCTGAGCAATGTGGAATAAATAACAAACATCCACCCTCACGTTTAGCGTGGGCCTGAGTCCAATTCCTGCATTGTAATACTTAACCTGGTTCTGATACCATGTAAAACGCGTTTGGATCTCGTTCCAAAAGCTAACTCAAAGGATGAGAGTACTCAAACATATTTATACATTCAACAACTTAAAAACTTGAGCAATGTGGGATAAATAACAAACTACAACCAACTTCAACAAAACCAACATATATATTATATATACTAGCACTATAAGAACACTAGTGTGGTCAAGTGCGGGGTGTGTTTTAACTAATTTTTCCCTCTTCCACCTATAAAAGCTGTTACGTAATTATCCAAGATTCAAACTAAGTGACCAAACACTATGTTCTATCTCAAAGCATGGTCATTTTGGTCAATGCGTGAGTTATACGTTATATATAGTGTCTATGTGGCTGACGGAAGTGTGAAGAATAATATCATAACCACAGCTAATAATTTGATGTTTTGGTCTTTCTTTTCTGTTTTTATAGTGCCAATGAGTACATTTTGCTTAAGAATGTGCTTTTTTTGGTACAATTTTTACAGGTTAATTGAAAGTTTGGAACCATACAATTTTTAAAAGTGATCATGAGCTGAACAAAATTTAAATATTATCCTTATAGTGCATTATTTTCGTAAATGTAATGTGGATTCTAATGAATTTAAGAGTGGTTCCCTCAACAAAAAAAAAAAAAAGAATTTAAGAGTGGTGAACATGAAGAAATTCACTTGGTGGTAGTGGGCTGACTCAAGGAGCTTGCAAGTATAGCAGCTGCTTTGAGCCTTAAATTTGTTTAGGCCTCACACTTATTATTTTAATTTATAGTATTGATTGATGTTTTAAGCATCAAAATATAAATTCACTAAATTTTCTTAGTTCTCATAATTATGAAGCAAACAACTTAAATACAGTAATGTTTATCAAAAGGACCAAAAACAATAGCATTATGTATAATAACTCAATATGTGAAAACGATATGTTTCCCTTAAGTTGTATATAGGGGCAGTGAATTAGAGTGCTTGATGCTGTACAATGGTCAATATAGAGAAAGCAAATTCATAGACGGTAACCTGATATACCTTTAAAAATCTGTGGGAAATTTATTCAACCAATCAAATTAGCCACGTAAATAAGTTTGTAAGTAGCCACACCGGTCTCCTTATCGCTACATCATGGAAACATTACATATTAGTAGATAATAGTGACTTGCGTGTAGAAGGAAATTAGATGAGCCAATAACAACGTACTTTCAAATACTTTCAACAAAACAATTACAACATTGAACATCCTTTTTGTGTCTCTATAGTTGAGACGATGATTAATCTGGTTCAACCAATCTTTCAAGTCAGACAACATGGCATCAATGTTTCCAATCAATGTAATAAACTGTAATTAGTTTGGTGTTTATATCTAGTAGATAAGTGTTCATTTTTCTACAGCGTGGTTTTCAAATGAACTTAACATGTCAATTTATAGAAGGTTATGAATATGGTGGACGACATAAATTATCGGTGCAATGTGTGCCACAGAAAAATCATGTATTTGACTAGTTTGAATTATATAATCTGAATTGTACTAGACCTGTCAATGTACAAGTTTTTTCGCAGTTTTCAGACAATTTGGATTATATAATATGAACATATTTGGGCATAATTTTCAAGTATATAACCTAAGGTTTGTCAAAAAAAAAGAAGTATATAACCTAAGATATCTCATAATGTGCTCGGTTGCTTGGTAGTAAGGTTGGTCAGATTCATACATTTTTTATGCATTTTTTGACCAACTTTGTTCATTTGACCATATGTTTCAGCTTCCGGTGATTATCGTTATGGTCGGTGTTTGCATTTTTCCTATAAATAGTCCTCTTTCTTCACAATTTTTCATTCCAATTCACATTCTCTTCTTTTCTTTCTTACTTTTCTTTTGAGTCATTTTATGATGTCAATGTTTTACTGTTGGCCTGTCATACAAAGGTTTGTGTCACCTTATGAGGATAATATGAATGGTTAAAAGGGGTTGTTCCACTCCACAAATTTGCACTCACCTTCTCCGACTTCCTAATCTTGTACATTCCCATTTTCTCCGAAGGGTGCGCGAGTGGGATGTGAAACCTCTTTATCCTTCTCTATCCATATTCTTATACGACAAGTTTAGCATTAGGTATCTGATATTTTGTTGTACTAAACATTATTTTTAAGTAAATGTATTATGAATTCTTGATCAAATAATATATTTCGTTGAATTATTAAATTTTGTTGTCAATTTATATTATGTCATCTTAATAATTTATGTCATTTTAATGAAACGTCTAAGTAAATCCAGTGTAAATTTTATAATCTGAAAACATCAAATACGTTTCAATTTCTAAATTCGAACGTGGGTAAAAATGAAAATTTGAAGGACGCGTGAGAAAATCTCAAAACTGATAGCTCATGTACTTATAAAAGGATATTGGTCGATATTGTGTGTGTCCTTTTGATTTTGCAAGCCAAAGTCGAAAATGAATCATCAGAAGTGAGTTGCATCTTTGGATTTATAAAAAGAAAATTATTGAGAGATTGTTTTTTAGACACCTAGCAATTGCCCTCAGACATCTCAAAAAACACTCTGAACGGTAGTTAACTACCGTTAATCACTTTAAATCGGTTAAACCGATTTAAAGAGTGATGAATGATAATTAACTATTGATAGATGATTTTTCAAGTAATTTAATGTGCTTGTGAGCAATTGCTATGTGCCTAAAGATCAATCTCAAAATTATTATTTGAATTCTGCTCTTCTCCCAGCACTTTTTGCTCGCGTCCAGCAGCCTTGTCGAAATACCCATGCGTTAGTTAAGTAACGCAAGTGTTAAATTTTGCGCTACTTAACTAACGCTGCGTTAGTTAACTCACGCTACGTGTTATTTATTTACTTTATTTGACCTCACTTTTTTAAATTTATTTACTATATTCAAATTATTTTATTTACATTATTCTAATATACTTATTTATTTACTTTATTCTAATTTAAATTATTTTATAATTTATTTGTTCACTTTATTCTAATTTATTTACTTTATTAAAATTTATTTATTTACTTTATTCTAAATTATACAAATATAAATAAAAATAAATGAATTAAATTAATATTTATTCGGTTTTATTCATTAAATACAAAATCAGAAAATAAAAGCAAATATAAATAAAAAGAAATGAACAAAATTAATACATATAACAACATCTCATTTTATTAATAGAATTCATATAATAATTGATACATTTATTCGAATTCACTAAATCTACTTATTTTCTTTTTACCCTCTTGGGGTAAAAAGTTCTTTTTACCATCTTGGGGTAAATAGTGATCGGTCATGGAGTAAATAGTGAGCAACTTTTTTGGAGGAAATACATCATCAACCCTTGGGCTAAATCTAAATCTAGTTCTTTTTACACCCTAAGAAGATTCTTTTTACCTACGGTAAAAAGTTTTAGGGGTAAAAAGATGCAGATTTAGTTTTACCCCAAGGGTTGATCACTTCCTCCAAGTTGGCTACTCACCATTTACCTCAAAACTGACCACCATATTTACCGCAAGTGACTAGAGACCTATTGAAGAAAGAAAAAAAAAGAGAAATAGAGGGAGAGACTGAGGAGGGAGAGAAAGTGATATGGTGTGAGAAAATAGAGAAGTATGGAGGGGTATTTATAGGTGGGAATGGTAGTATAGGTTATAACCACCATAAATGTGGTCAAAAATACGTGTAGAAGTTGTAAAAAAACGTATAGGTTGAATGTTGAAAACCTGACCACCGTCCAAAAAATGTGTGTTCTTGAGTTCAGACCACCGGCCAACCTGCGTGAGTTAACTCGCGCACAAGTCAGTGGTGCGTGACTTAAGTTACGCAGAACTTATAAAGTGCGTAAGTTAAGCCACGCAAGGGTATAACTAGAAATCATGCTGGACGCGAGCGAAATGTGCAGGGGGAAGAGCAAAATTCTTATTATTTTTCTTTGGTCCAAAGAGTTGTAAAATATATAACCGTTGATTTATACTTGCACACATCTTTGCTACGTGACATTATTCGGTTGAGTCCAAGAAATTAAAAGTGATTGGAGGGGTTAATCCAAAAGCGAGTGTCCGTAAACATAAACATAAACATGTGCTAATAAATCCAAACATGTTAGAAGGAAAATGTTGAGCAATAAAGAGATTATTACAGTTCTAATTAACATGTGGTCGACACATGTACACATAATTATACTAATTACTATATTTTCATGGGACAAAGACATGAAGAAAAAGTTGATATCATTGCCACGCCAATTAATTCAATCACCTTATCTCCTCATCTATTGGTCACTCTTTCTCTCCCAACCAAATCAAAAAGCCTTTGATAGCTCGTTTCTAATGGTTAGCTATTGTTTGTTACATATTGCTAACAAGATATGGTTTTTCCATTTAATGACTAAAAGACCTTGACATCGATCTAGACCTTATTCTCAGCCATGTTTATTAACAAAAATCCTAGTATTGTGATACATGAGTTGAGGATATTTCGGTAACATGTAAGAAGTGAGAAAATATCTTGGTCACTTTCCAAGTGCCATGCAGTAAGTGGTGTGCATTGAATAATGTTTCAACTTTGAGGGGCCAACGATATGCTTTTGGTTTTTTGAGCATTCTTGAATTGATTTGCTATTTTTGTGTTCATACAAAAAATAATAATTTGGTTGTGCTCAATTGACAATGATGACGAATGATTAGGATTGAAGTGTTAGAATTCATTGCCGGGTTTGGCTTTTGGGAAGTGCATTTGGAGAAGCACTTTTTTGTTCCTAGGTTAATTCGTGTTTTGATAATATGAATTCCGTAAATAAGCCTCTTGCTGGAAATTCTGTTTTTATTGCGGTCCGTCTCTAGTCGTCTAATTGCGACATTTGCGTTGTCTCGTATAGTCGTATTGACTTGCCTTGTGTTGACTTTGAGGGGTGGATTTAGTCTCACATTGGATAGATATGATTCTTGATAAGAATTTATAAAAATGAGACACTCCTCACCTTACAAGCCGTTTCTGTAAAGATGAGTTAGACCCTAAATTTCAACATGGTATCGGAGCTTTACCAAGATCCATTGGGTCACATGCTATCAAGTTACCGTTATTGGGTCATCCACCATTTATGTTCAGGAATTAACCCCAATAATGATGATCGTGAGAGGGTGTATTAAAGAGTCTCATATCAAATAATACATACCCTGACAATTTGTTTGTAAGTTGGGACAATCTATTGTATCATTACAGTATATTTTGTTAATCTATATGCATTGAGTATGAATTCTTTATGAGTATCTTCCTTGTGAGTACTCATATGCTCATGATGACAATTTAAATATAAATAATACGCGATATAAAATAGAATGACCATACAAATGGGATAGAGTCGTTGAGTGATTTTACATTATGTTGTCAAGGCCAGTCCAAAGCTAGTGGAACCTCAGTTAACATTGCATAACTTCCAACAATTGATGACACCTCACCTTTACTTATTCACCAAATTTCCATCAGATGAAGTATACTATCAATCTATACCCTATTCCCAACCCTAATTGTTTAAAATGATTATTTTGTCTTCCATTTTTTGCCAACTCATTCCAATTTTGTCCTCTCATTCAAAATAAAATCATATTGATATTATTCAATTGGCAGTTTCAATAGTAAATACGTTACAAGTGATTAAGAATGAAATTGGAATATTAGAAGCAAAACGTTCTACTTCCATAGGCTGTTTCAATTGGCAATATGGCTTTCATTTGGCACGACGACGATACTCTTATATAAATAGGAGGGTTTTGCATGATGAGTATGACATCACAATAAGTTTTGACATTTTTCTAAAGTATGTATATTAGAAAACTATGGCTTGGGAACTTCTACGGTACACTCACAAAGTGAGGTATACCGGTACTCTTCTTTTATAATTTTATAAATAAACGATCATTTTTTGTGTAATAAATAACTATTTGTCAATATTTATATTTTATAGAACATCATTTTATTGTTTTTAAAAATTATTGTAATTTTTTTTACATATTATCGTAAAAAATAATCAATGTTTTCAATTATGAGTGATAAAAATTCAAAAAAAATTAATTTTATTTCATTGACACTTTTAATGAATAAGATTTAGTTATTATAATTATGAGTAATAAAAATATATATTTTTCTTAAAAAAACAACTTATTTAGCTATTAATTTAAAGAATGAGTATACCGGTAAACTCAAATATATTGGGTGTGCTATAAAATTGGCCTATTTAAAAGGGGTGAAGGTTCTATCAACGAAGCCAACAAATATGGTGTGTGTGAAAATTGAACCTATTAAAGGAGAGTGAAAGTTAATTATTGGCATTGCATTTGAGATGTAATTGTTTGCTGTTACATTTGGTTTTATTTGTGGTTATCTTATTGTATTAGATTTTATGCACTTTTTAATTTATCTTAAACTTATTTCATATTTGTGTTGCATTTGGTTATTTTGTCATGTAATTTTGATTGTAAACCAAATTTGAGGCTATCTTATTGTATTGGGTTTTATACACTTTTTAACTTATCTTAAAACTTATTTACATATTTCGTGGTTGATGTATTTGAATGATTTTTAAGTTAAAACTTCATCATTTGATGAATGAGATTAAGAAATGATCAAATATTTAGTATCCCAAATGAGTCAATTTTCTCATGTCCAAATTAGTTTCCTTTGGTAAAAAATTGAAAATATGTATGTATAGTAGTAATATTATATCATATCATCAATCTTATGACATGATAAAGATATCACGTATTCATTCACATGTCAATAGCGTTGGTTATATAAACAAATAAATTGGTTAGAGGGTTAGCGATGTGGGACTAGAAACTTGTTTCGGATGTGATGTGGTACTCTCTTTCGATTCATTATATAAAAATGCATATGACTCTTGATGCTATTCCAGTTTTCTAATAAATCCGGTTTCACTTCAGGCAGAATCCTTTGATGCTCGATATATTGGTGTATATTGATTTTTTGGTTCCGAAACAAAAGGAACTGGATATACACTCGGAAAAAACCTCATATATATTTTGCTTCAACCTTCATATATTGTGATGCATTCAATAAGCCCTTTCAATCTATTCGGATTATATTATTACCCTTTTAGCATTTCAGATTGAAACATACGTTTCATCGTCCAAAAAAGATTAAAACATACATTTCATAATTAGTCAAAAAAGACATTTCATAAAATGTTAACAGTCATTGTTGCTATGAGCAGCAAAAGTAGCTTAGACTCTAATCTCATCTACGTTATTGATATGAGAAAAATGTTACAACCTTAACATTATCTTAAAAAGGGTCATGTGTATTTAACCAGCTTTGTTAAATTGTACTTGTCATTGTAGATTTCAGGTTTACAAATATCTTAATATTGATTTCAAAAGAAGGAAATCCTACAAATTGCTTTGAAACCTTTCTTGATTAGTAAGGCACCTTATCTAGAATTTGGGACTAGGGACAGTTGGAACCTTTCTTGATTAGTAAGGTATTAGAGCTGACTATATCTTTGTACAAACGTTATTGACTATATCTATAACCATTGGTTATCAATGCATTATCAATTGCCATATTCAATGACTATTTAGCCTGAAAAATGAAGGTTTAAAATACTGTTAAGATATTAATTTAACTTCAAATGTTGCTTACAACGAAGTTTTTAGAAATTTATACTCCATATGCAATGATGTTGATATTGCATTTGGCTAATATATTTTTAGGGAATTCAAATGATGCTTTTTTGTTTGTTTTAAAGGAAAGAATCATTATTTTGTCAAGAAAACTATAATCACTTTATTAATGTGAAATCAAAGATATAATTCATGTTTACATCAATTGCTATATTTTTGCTCTAGAAAAAATAAATAAAATTCCTCTAACATCTCTTGCTTCTGAAAATGTTGCCACACCCAGTAAGCTGGATCACTGAAGACAATTTCGAAAAAAGCGGATTCCCTGCAATGAAATTCATTATGTCAAAAATCATGAGTAACTACCAATACAAGCACAATAACCTCAGGGAGTGTAAAAATCAAATGATACAGCGCTCAAGGGAATGAAAAATTACCTGCAATGCAAAAGTGATATCACCTTCATCTAGTTTTGGTGTCACTCTTCTCAGTTTATCATCACGGGATTGTCCTAGTTTAATAAGGCCCTGGAGTAATAATTTATGTATCATCATATTTCTGATCACCACTTTGCCTCAAGAAAGCCCTCTAATATAAAAATTATTTAGTGGCAAAAACTATATCAAGAAATTCATGACAGATACCTGGTCATTTAACACTCTGCACATGTTTGAAAATTCCATGATTCCAGCAGGGGGAATTAGTGATGATTTGCATATCTCCGCATAAGATTTATATAACTCGCCAAGGATTGAGTCTTTCTTGGCTCCACGGAAACGTTTCATCGAGGAGCAGAGTATAATTTGTTGATGATGTGGCAGAGATTGTATGGTATCCACAACTGGTGATCTATATGTTTTGGACAATGCAAGAGCCATATGATCAATCCTTACCTGCATTCAATTTTGAAGGTTACAAAAGGGAGAGGATTACAGACAAACTCTACTTGTTTAGTAATCGTGTAACAAGGAATTGATTGCAAGCTGCTGAAATTAAATAGGTAATTGAACCTATAACATTAATTATACAGAATGCTATTGTATAACTAAGTTTCCTATACACCTTTTATGACAACCAGTAATATATATTTCATGCGGAAAGTTCTGCATCTACTTCGATAAATGACTTCAAAGTCTTTTAAAAGGCAACCAACTGATTTTGAAACCTAGCCACTAAATTTTTTTTTTGAATAAGCCAGTATATGTTAAAGCTCTAACCAAGCACAAGGTGTGCAAGGAAAGAGAAAGGAAAGGAGATGCAACCCACAAAAGTTATGGTTAGGATCTTAGACCTCTAAAGTTAAGGAAATACATTCCAGCTTATTAACAATGAGTCAAATATGAGATGCATGATAAATGCAAAATTGTACTCATCCTTGAACTGTTGTCATTTTGGCATTAATGTAAATCCATCCATGGGAATGTGAGTAACTATAGCAAAAACTAGAAACTAATTATTGAGATTTACCATATCAAATTCTTGTTTTTTAACACAATCCGGTGCTGTAGGAAGATTTTGTTCTGAGGATGATTTCTCTTCCAAAGCATTCAAATTGCAAGCAGAATCTCTAATTTCTGCTTCTAGCATCTCAATTGCACTCCTGAAAAAATATACAGAAAATATTCATTTTAGATTTTGCTAAATCAAATATTTTACTAAAACCTCCAAATGCAAGACACCCAATATGTTATTAAATTCAAATATTGCAACTTGCAATTTGAACACAATAAAAGAAAAAATTATGGACAAGTTGTGCACATAACAGAGATCTGTTTCAATCAATCAAATAATTCAAGGCCTCTTTTGAATCTGGAACCAGGATTTTGAACAAAATATGTAAAGTTTAAGCGCTCAATCTATATGCAATAGACTGAATGTAAATATAGATGCATTGATTTATAATGGACATAAAAGTCAATAATGACTAAAGAATGACAGACCTGCATATACAAAGAGCATTTCGCATATCTCCAGAAGCTGCAGCAACTTTCTGCAATGTGCATTGTTAATTAGACTCTATGTATAATATATGTATATTATTTAAAGATAAGTTACAATATCCCTTTCTTGTGCTCCTCATAACATTAAATTATTCACACGCATTTCTACAAGGTTACTTTGGAATTTAATGCATGTTAGAATGATCAAAGTAAGCAAATATAAACGTATCTGGACAGTTATTGTACTTACCCTGGCACACAGTTCCAATGCTTGATGTTGGAAGACGATGTAAGGAAGTTCCTGATGGTGAGACAAAACAGCTATTAATAAATATACTCAAAGCAGAAATATTACTTTTAGTTCATGACCTACATCAACTCATTATAACTCGTAATTACTGTCAATGAGCCGCGATATTGTTTTTAATAGGCCATGATATTCTCATAGTAGCAATATATCAAGCTAAAGTGGCACAGCCGTATAACAACAATCTTACATTTAGCCTTTCTTGAATAATCTTAAGGATCTGATCTTTAGTATATGCCCGAAAAGTTACAACAGTAGGCTTGCCTGAAACGGATAAACGGAGTAATTAAAAAGAGAGCAAGGTCCAATGATGTACACAAGTAGAAGACAGATTCATTTTATAAGGTCATTTGAGACAGTCCTTAATGAGTTGAAAATGAAATTGAAGTCCTATATATAGACTGACTTGAATTACTCACAATTTAATGCAGTAAGCCTTGGAAGAAATCGATCAGCTAGATCAATTGCATTTGCTACACCTGTATAAACAAGCACAATAAGTCATTATCATCAACATCTCAAATTGTTTTAGAGTCAAGGGTATGACAAGGATAGAAACAGCATTTTGATTTTTACATTAAATTTACCTATGAGTATACATTTGGAAAATGGAAAAGTGGTAAGCATGAAAAGATCATGGAGCACAGCTCTGTCTTTGGTAATTAGATAATCTAACTCATCAGCTACTATCAATCTGTTACAATAGTAACACACAAATTACATAAACAAGCAGTAACACACAATCATATGTGGCTGACAAAGATATATGTACAAATCAAATCCAGGGCAAGAATATGTTTCTTACATCATGTTCGATGTAGGTGATTCATGAGAATACAAGTTCTGAAGTTGCTGTAAGGGTGTGCCTGAACCCTTCTTTCCCAGGGTTTTGTGTAACCCAAGTATCTGCCATCACATTGAGTGGGTTAGTCAACTAAGTAAGGTTTAATTTACAACCCATTCTAAGTGTTGTTAACTTTAATAAAACTGTGCCTAGACATTATTACCTTTGTGAAAATATCAGATGTATTTGACAGTGATGTACAGTTTACAGATAAAACATCGGGCAGCGGCAAACCTCCCTGCAAATGAAAATGTGTTAATGGAAGAAACAAAAATCAAAATACAGTGAGCATTTCAATTTAAGCGATCTACTAAAAGTGTGCTCTTCCGATTACACGAGATCATCAAATTACATATTTTGAACAAGCATACCATATCATATTTTTTTCTATGATTAGTCAAGCGGCTCATTAAAAGGATATACTATTGGCATTGGTATGTAATTAAACAAAAACATTTTCACTAAAGAATAACCATCAACATGAGTGCATCAATCAATCAACTTGACACAACCTGCATACTTCAGTAAGCATGTCAGTCAAATCAATGGTAAATGTAAATCAATTTTACACTTAACATTCAACGAGTCCTCCGTTCTTTTAAAAATCATTAAACCAATTTTAAAATGCAATTACAAAAGAGGGATCATCTATCAAGATGTATCAAAACTCAGCATAGTTATTGAATGCAAGTGTAAACCTAATTAACACTGATTTACACAAACACTAAATATCCGTAAAATCCTTCAAAACATTTTCACTTGAGTATAACTATCAACATCAATGTCATCAATCAATAAACTTAACACACCCCACAAGTTTTAATAAGCATAGCAATTGCAAAAGAGGGATCATCTATCAAAATTGCACATTAGCATTGAATGAAAGTGTAAAACTGATTAACACTAATTTACACATACCAGTAAATATCCTTTAAATCTAAAACACTATACAAATTGTTAATTATATCAATTATGACACTAAACTATTTCGCAAATCTACATCACCATTTCAATCATTCAATTAATTTCAATATACAAAAATCAATACGTATAGATATAGATACAGATATAGATATACCTCTGAAGCCCAATTGAGTAAATCCGCTTTCACTTTCTCCATAGACAACGATTTCCCAGTTCCAGGACAGCCGCATATATAAAGACTCCCAGCTTTTTCATGCTCAACACAGCCTTTACAAAACCCCAACACCACATTTTGCTCTTCCTCACGACACACCATCGTAGACGGTGCTGTAGACAAATGCAACACCTCCTTCACAATCCTCATTTGCTCACCATCTACAATTAATTGAATAATTAAACGTGTCAGCTCAGTGGTAACAGCTTGACTTTATAATTTCAAGATATCGAGTTCAAATCTCTCAGAGACGGTTGTAAAATGACAATTAAAGCAAGTAAAATTAATATATAAATAAAATTAAATAAAAAAAAACATAATAATTAGTTAATTGACTGACTGACTGACTGACTTTACCTTTGGGGTTCCATTTGGATTTAAGAGATGCAGGTTGGATCGATTCGATTTGATTTTCATCGGTGATGATTTGACGAACAACAACGGATGAGACTGAATTGGGAGTTGCTGAGATGCAACGGCGGGGGGATTTGCGGGTGGGAGGAGAAGTGGTGGTCGGGATGGGTGTGGCGGGAGATCTGAATCTGCGTTTGGATGATGCAATTGAAGGCATTGTTGATGAAAGAAGAAAATAACAAAGAATTGAAGAAAGAAGAAAAAGAATGAGATTGAGATTGGAAATGGTGAAGAAGATTGAGGGATTTGTAGTTGGTGTGGTAAGCGGGAAAACATGGGCGCGTTGATTTCGTTTTCCCGCGATAGTGTTTTCATTTCATCATTCTTTTTCGGAAATTGTGTTTTTATTTCTTTTCTATTTTTTCGGTGTATGAAATTTATTTGGTTTCTATTAATGAAAAATTAAATTAAATTCTGAATATAGTGATGGGTTGTGTCGTTTTCTGTATCAAGGAAAAAAATAAAAATTGGAGTTTACTTTTTTCGGTCGTCTCTTTTTCTTGATTTTGTGTTTTTGGTAATACTTTTTTCGGTCGTCTTTTTTCTTAATTTTTTTTTGTTTTGGAAATGACTTTGAGTTTTTTCTTTAATTTTGATATTTTTTGGATTTTGTTTAAAGAATTTATATATGCATTTGGTCGAAAGACGCATAAATGAAAATGTATAAATGGTGTCAAAAACGAATGAATAGATCATTATTATTATTTAGATGATCGAAAATGAATAATTACTCAGCATGCTATGAAAAAATATTACTACTATATTTAGTGGCGAAGCTACCAATATTTATGAGCTGGCCACATATAATTTTTTTAAAACATTAACTGTGAATTTAACCAATAAAAAAAATCACAATAAATATTACTTATATAAAAATGTACTTCATAAAATACACTTAAAGCAATAAAAACAGATTATACCAAAAATGAAAGCAACAACGGAACAAATGATTGTACGTAGAAATCAACTATGAAAGAAATTAAAAATGATAGTAGCTATTTATGAAAGTCGAACTCGACAATTCTTCAAAGACTCAAATTCATCCATAACTGCCTATGAGTTTAAGTGACTTGCAATGTCCTTTTCAATGTAAATAAAGCGTTGTTTTCTTTCATTTGTCCAAATATATTTACTAATATTATAATTTTAATATAACATTACTAATGGGATGAATGTTGGGACTATATTCATCCCATGATATATGTTTTGGACTAAGAGTAATAGATTAAAATTTGTTGCTATTGTAATATTTTCTTTGTTTAATAAAAATAATATTATTCTGCCAAAAAAAATTTAATATTATTAAAGATAGATTCTTCAATTTCTATGAGACGTGATCAAGTAATTCAAAGTTCTGAAAAGTAAATAAAGTCAAACAAAATTATTTCAACTAAAATTACAATTGGGGTAGCCAAATATATAATAATAACATACCTACTACTCATTATTTTTTATTTTTTTTGGGGTAGCCATTGCTACCCCTTGGCTATACTAGCAATCGCCCTACTATATTACCATATCAATCATGTAAGCACGGCTTAGTTAGTAGCTGCTAGGATAATATTATGCAGGGATCGAGGTTTAAAGAATGCATGCACTCGATCAAACACAAATAAACGATCATGGATAATTTGTAAGTAGTAATTTGACTTAAATTGTTAATGCGTTATACAAAAAGGCAAATTATTTAAGAGAACTTAAATTTGATTTTCATGTGAAATAGTTGTTGTCCAAATTTTTCTTACCCCTTGAATCGAAATTCATATTATTATGACCCTCTTCTCTCTTTTTTTTAAGGATTATGACCCTCTTCTCTTAATAATATTTTTTTTAACGTAATCATAGAAAAGATCCTTAGAACATTGCTATCTCAGTTTGATCCCTTAGTTATAACAATAAAAGAAACAAATGATTTGAATGGTATGAAGATTGAAGATCTTCAAGGAACACTTCAAGCTCATGAGATGAAAGTTACTGAAAGAAGAGCAGGCACTGCTTGCAATATTCAAAAAAGGAAGAATCCAGTAAAGAATGATGGAAGAAGAAAAAGGGAAAAAGTCAACAAAAGATAAGCAGAAGCAATATGACTAGCATGAGACTTCCAACAATTATGGAGATTCTTCATATGTATGGGGACCTATAGAGGTGCCTACGTATAGTGGTAACAAACACTTTATCACATTTGTTGATGAATATTCCAAGATGTTGTGGCTATGTCTGATAAAATCAAAGAGTAATGCTTTAGAAATTTACAAAGAATTTAAAGCATTAGTTGAGAACACGATATGTCTCTACCAGGAAGATAAAAACTCAAGTTCCTGAACAAGTTTGATCAAGAAGAAAGTCATTGGTTGCTCATCTCAGAATAGTTGGTTCTTTATGATGTAAGGGTATCCCTTATGTTATAAAAAAGAAATTAGAAGACAAAAGTGAGCCTATGATCATTGTAGGTTATCACAAAACTTGGAGCATACAGACTACTCAACCTGTTAGCAATGAACATTGGGACTGGAAAACAAATGAATACAATGTCTCTACTAAGAACATTGTAATTGAAGAAAGCCACACAAATAAGGAGCTCACAATCACTAAAAGCAGTGAATGAAGAAGTGAACTCAGATGAAGGTCAAAACATCAATGTAAGGTCACAGAAACAAATTGATTCCTATAAGACTAGTAGATTGACAACTTACTTCTGATGAATTTTGCAATGCTAGCATATGCAGAACCAATATATTACATAATAGCAATGCAAGACAAAGCCTAGAAGGAAGCCATGATAGAAGAACTAAAGTCAATTGAGAATAATCAAACATGTGAACTAATCAAGTTACCAAGTGGTAAGAAAGTTATTGATGTTAAATGGATTTTCAAGCTAAAACCGAACCTTTAGGGGAAGATTGAGAAGCACGAACCTAGACTCATGGCCAAAGGATTCTTACAAAGTGAAGGCTATGAATAATGAAGTATTATCGGTAGTTGCAAGTCATGAAACTATCATGCTAGTCATTGTAGTAGCAACTAGCAAAGCCTAGCATTTGTATCATTTAGATGTGAAATCAACCTTTTCTGAACAGTCTTCTTGAAGAAATTGTGTTTGTCAAACAACCGCTTGGATTCAGAATCAGATGTAAAGAGGATAAAGTATACAGGCTAAACAAAGGCTTAAAGCAAGCACCTAGGGCATGAAAAAAATAATGGATAGAGTATTTATGAAAAAAGAATGAATTCAATAAATATATTGATGGGCATGGTCATGGACGGATCCAGATAGAAATTTTTGACAATGCAAAAGTGATAAAATAGGAACGGCTATATACCCCAATAAATAAAACAACGCCTATTTCTTTTCATACCATACTTTTTTCTCGCGCACTCTATTTGAATTATAAAATCCAAAAAAATGGAGGATTTCTAAGGGTGTTTTACTTTCTTTAGAGGGTCTTATCATTGAGCAAAATACTCGAGTTTATAAACACTAATACTATTATATATTAGAAAAATGAAAGTCTTTTTAACATCTATACATTAAAATTGTTCTTTACGTGTATTTATATTTAAAAAGTATGATAGTTTTTTTATTTTATTTTCAACACTATAAAAAATATATCTCTATGTATGTGAAAAAAAAACATTCAATATTTAATCTCAAATACATTTGTACATTTGATTTTATAAAATTCATGAATATAATTCTTTTTATGGTATGAGTTCTGGTGGGGGCAATCAATTATTTTAAGAGGGGGTAATACTTCAAATATCAAATAATTGGCAAATAAAATGAGAATATTAGTGGGGGCAGTTGCCCCCAATCCACAAAGAGTGGATCCGTGCATGGGCATGGTGTTTATGTGAAAAGGAAGAGACGAAACATGTTTACTGACATATGCGTATAGGTAGATGATGTTATGCTAACTGGTAACAATGATATGGAAATTAAAGAAACTGATAACAATGATTGACAGTTTAGAAATCGCATGGTAATATGATAGTCCTGCATGTCAACTGTGGGCACCCGTTATAAATCATTTGCAAGAAGCTGTGGAAATGGCTGATTGGTGAATCAAGCCAACTCTTCAAAATGTAAGTTAGAAGATGAACTTAGAGGTTATGGTAAGTATGTTATTTTACTGACAGTTTTTATTTAACAAGTTTGCTCCTCGAGGATAAGTAACAGTTCAAATTTAGGGTTGTGATGATAGTTTGTCATATCATATTTTTAAAGTATATTTAATTAAATTTTTAGTCTAATTTTTTTATTTAGATTTTAATTTAGAGTCATTCTAAACAAATCGTCGTTTTAAATTTATCGAGTCAAATAGTGTATCATCGTCTATTATTACGATTAGTCGATGACTACATGATCAAAGAATATAAAAGGATTATTGACTCACCTAAGAGATTATAGGGTTGTAATATGAGAAGAGGGTTTTAAGTCAAAATATTGATCAAAGCTATTTGGTTAAATTATCGTGAGACTGAGAGAATAATTGTAGAGAATGAGTGTACTTTACCAAACAACGAAAATTAATTGATTCGAACGACTTGATGACTTTAATCTCTGATATTTTCCAACACAAATTTATCTTCATTTCCTGTTAAATTGAAATAAATGCTCAACATACCCCCTAAATTGTTAAATCCTTATTATAAATAAATTATTGCATTGAGATTGAAAGAACCCATATGGAGACGAATTTATTTTATTACTCCAATGCATTTTTAGTACACTTTCTAAACGCCTATCATCCACGTAGATCAAATTTTATCTTTCGTGTTTTTTCATGATTTCATCATCTATGCTTAGCGTTGTGTTGTTCGACGTCTTGAGCGACATGGTTATTCATCATCTTGCTTTTTTTAAGGATGATTCATCGCCGTGTTGTAATTTTCGTTTGATTTATGTTGAACTATCAATTTCAATCGGTTATAGATTCAATAATTGAGTTCTGCGTCAATGTTGGAGATCATAAAGTATCAATATTCATGTCACTTTGATTTTATCATAATATTTTGTGAACATTTTGTTGTTGTATAGTATTAACTTAAACATGGGTGTTTTTAGGGCCCAGCTAGCATGGGCATACGCCCAGGCTCAACTGATACTTTCTTTGTATTGCTACAAGAAATTTGACTTATAATGACAGCTAAAATCCGTCACTACAGGGCAAATTTCCGTAGCTAAATCTGTTTGTCATTGCCAAATGGTTGTCACTACATATTTTCCACATTTACCTACGGAAAAAACGTAGGTAATTCTAAGGAGACTATTTTAAAATACATTATGGATCTCTATCTACGATTTGGCTGTCACTAAAACTTATCATTTTTTTTTAATATTTTTTATTCTACTATAAATTCTAAAGACGTTTTGTAAAAAAAAAAAAGGCTTAAATGCTCTTTTGGTCCCTAAAGTATTTAATTGGTATCGCTTTGGTCCCTTAACTAAAAAAAAGATTGTTTGAGCACTTTAAGTTTTTTTTTTAGTCTCATTTTGGTCCCTTCTGTTAGGTTTCCGTTAGGGTTTTAAAAAAAAAGTTAACTCCTGGACACGTGTCACCTTGTCATTGGCTCTGAGTTTTTTTTTTTACAAATTTTTATTTATTTTAAATATATACTTTTTTTAATAAAAAAAATCCCAAAGCCAATGACAAAGTGACACGTGTCCAGAGTTAACACGTGTCACCTTGTCATTGGTTCTGGGAATTTTTTTTAAAAAATAAAATATATATATTATAAAAAAAATATTATAAAAAAAATTTCGCAAACTCAATGACAAAGTGACACGTGTCCACACTTAACGTTTTTTATTAAACCTAACGGAAACCTAACAGAAGGGACCAAAACGAGACTAAAAAAAAAAGTTAAAGTGCTCAAACAATCTTTTTTTTAGTTAAGGGACCAAAGTGATACCAATTAAATACTTAAGGGACCAAAAGAGCATTTAAGAAAAAAAAAATGTCTAAAGATAAATAATTCATAAAATTATCACTAAAATTAATTTAATCAATATAATAAAATATTATAATTAATATCATTGAAATTTGAAATCGATTACTATAATCCATTTTTAGAATAAATTGTTGAAGTGAATTAACTAGAATAATTCTCCCTTACTATGAACTATTATACCATTCACCCAACCCAATACTCAATACTCACAGAAATACTCAATACTCACATAAATCAAAATCTATATATATACTCCATTGCTCATTTAATTTATGGTAACAATCACTTTATACATAAAAAAAAAACTTGCAATCACTTTATACATAAAAAAAAACTTACAATCACTTTTACAACAGGGCATAATAAATCATGTTTTAACTTCTAATATGTGGATCTTCAACAATAGCGGGTGCACCAAAGCTATTACCAACATCAACAAAAGTTGGAAGTACACTAGTTATCAAGCCATGTCAATAAGCTAGTAAAATAATCTTATAAGCACATGAGAAAGAATTGTTAGCAACATGATCAACGATGTGTGGTTCAATGACTTGATGATATGTTACATCGAGCGAGAGATATTCAAGTCATTTGATGATGTTGATATTATTCGAACATTCATCGTAAAGAGGTCTCAGAAAGGTCATTTACCTCCTAATTTTATTTAGCACACTATTGACAAGTTATGTTTCATCTCTCTTATTTGAAATTGTACTCTTATCGAGAAAATGACGAGTCTCTTTTATTTTGATTTATGACTATTTATATATTATGTCGCATGTGAATTTGTGATCAAAATTTTGCCCAGGCTCGATAAAATTCCTAACTCTGCCACTAAACTTAAATGTTGTAAATTTGTTTGCATATTCATCATTTATATCTTGTAATGATGTTGAACATGTGGTTGTATTTTATGTATTTATCTATTTAAATGAATGGATATCATTTTGTTTTTATCAAAAAATAAGTGAAAAATCTCAGATATAAATCCAGGTCTTCCAGTTTGATTCCTTGGATCTAAAAAAATGTTTTGTTTCCTCTTCAATTTCATATCTTACATATGTTCTTGTTTTTGCAATAAAACCAACCCAAATTAAAATCTAGTGATATTGATGTTGATTTTTGTTCCATCTATCTTTCCCTTTTCATGTACTTTGTCGTCTTCATTGTATGTCTCTCAACGAAACTAAATAGGCAACCTCACACCTCACTCAACAGGACAAATTAATATTTAAATCAACGGGAAAATATCATAAATTTATATAATAATACATGAATATAGGCTAAATTAATCCAATGGTCCCTTAACTAATTCTTAGTTTTCGTTTTGGTCCCATAAGTCCTAAAATCATCAAATTGGTCATGTATCTTTACTAACTTATGTCAAAAACGTCTTGCTGTCAAAAAACTAATTGTGCCGTTAGGAAGTGATTACGTTGTGCATCCAGATTGGCATCCAACGTGGCACGTATAAAAGGGACATAAGAACTTCATAAACCCAAAATTAGGGTTCCTTAGATCTGGTCTTCCTCCTCCTCTCCTTCCCTCTCCTCGAAATCCTCTTCTTCCTCAGATCTTCTGCTCGAAATTAGGGTTTTTGATATGTTTCGAATCTTCATTGCCTTCGTCGTCGCCCTTTGCATTCGAATCTGGAAAATGTCGAAGCAAATGAGTCAGTCTTCTGGTTCCGTCGGTTCGAATCTGAGAAAGAGATCTTTTTTTGAATGCAGGTGTGGTGAAGATACTGTTGTTCGAACTGTTATTGATAGTCAGAATCCAAATTGTGGAAAAAAATTATGGGGTTGTACAAACTACAAAAATCAGTACGACAAAGGCTGTGGTTTTTTCAAGTTAGTTGATGAAGAGTTCATTGATGAAAGGGATGTGAAGATTGCGAAATTGGAGGAAAAAAAAATACGAAGTTGAAAACTGTGTTTGAGAAGACAAGATTTTGGTTGAAAATTTCTCTGATTTTTGGATTATGTTGTTTTGGTGTTTGCCTAGTCTTAGGAACAATTCTAAGCTGCAATGTTAGTAGCAGTTGGAGTAATGTTTACTTGAAATAGGTTGATTGTTAGATTGTAGTATTTTGGCTTTCAAAACCTTGATGTATCAATGAATTATGTCTTTGTATTGTTGATTATGAATGAATGAATCAATCAATTATGAAATGAATGTTTCTGTATTTTGAATCAATTTTGAATTATAGCTATTCTTAAATGAATTTCTTTGTATTTTGAAATGGTATGGTCCTTAAATTCGACCAAAATGAATATTCTACCAAATCAAGTATACCTGTAATGATTCAATTCCTAATAATATGATCATAGATAATTTCATAAAGTAATGATTCATTCCACTAATTTGCATTAATAGCAACATTGCCATTACATCAAAATAAGCTTAATGATAAAGTACTTGGTCATTAGCATCAAAATATACTTAAGAACCTAAATTGTCACTGACCATTATCACACCCCAATTTTTGACCTAACATTTTACATTCATATGCCGTTTGATCCTGGTTAGTCTTTGACCTAACATCTTACATTCAAAGGGCAGTCTCCAGATCCGTAATCCTTATCACCATAACCGATCTAAACAACAGATCTAATTCAAAAGGTAGTATTAGATTTAGGTTGTTTTATTTTTTTTTTTTTAAAAAAAATATTGAAAAAAAAAAGAAAGAAGGAGAGAAGAAAGAATGGGAAGGGAACCGTAAGAAGAAGGAAAAAACGGGAGAGAGAGGAGAGAAGGGTTTGGGACTTTGGAGATAAGAGAGAGAATTTGTTTCTGAAATGAAATAAAAAAGGAAGGTAAAGGGTATTTATACGCATTGTTCTGCAGATCGAGTGTTAACACGTTACCGTTTACCGAGTTTACGTTTTTAGGTGCCAAAATCGTGTTAACTCTGAGGTAAACTTGATTTCTAGTAAAATCGGTAGGTTTGACGAGTTTGACCGAGTCAACAATCGGTAATCTCGTGTAAACTCAATCGAGCTTACCGAGTTTTACGAGTTTACATCTATAAAAAATAAAATAAAAAATTGGCCCTTTTTTTTTATCCACTTTTTTCAAAACCCAATTTCTTTTCTACAAACCCAAAGACTTAAACATTTACTGAATAGTTACCTTTACAATAATACGTTCCTAAAATGAAACATTTATTTTTCTTTCTTCTCTTAGTTCTCAAACCATGAACTGGGGAGCATATACCAGTTAGGGTTGCGATTCAGACGGTGGAAATTCATATTTCGATGTCGGTGATTGCGACGCCGATTAGGGTTGCGGTGGTGGTGCTTGTTGACCTTTTGAAGAAATCAACTACTTTATTTTTTTAGATAGTTTTATTAACAACTTTAGAAACTTGTGAAACTTACTTTTTTGGATGGTTTTATGGATGGAAAACTTATGAAACTTGTGATTTTGTGCGTTAATTTTTGTATTTTGATGCTAAGTTGAGCATAACATTTTATTAAGGTAGTTTTGTATAATTTTCCTTTGTAGTTAAGTCATATTTTGCGCTATTGACCTACTTACAATCTTATATTTGCTTATATATGTCTTGCATATAATAAATTTTATATAATTATAATTTTAGGTAAATTCGTACGAGTTCTCGAGTCGATTTTACCTAGGCAAAACGAGTTTAGGTAAACTCTCGAGTTGCAAAACCTTGTTTATACCCCCTCCAACTAGCGCACGTGGGTACACCGCATCAGGTGTGTACCTTCACCTATGAACCTCCAGATCTGAATCTTGTGGTTCTCTGATGCCACACTATTGATTAGATCTAGGTTGTCTGATCCTGATCAGAACGACCCTGATCTGATCTGCTAAGCCCAGCGCCTCTGTTCACTTTAAGGGCCCAATTCTTTTTAAACTATGCACCTCCCTATTTACTTTTTTTTTTTTATTTTTAGTCTTTCATGCATTTTTACTCCTCTTTAACATTTTACTTTTTTTGTTTCTCACACATTTCTAGTGTAGATTTATTTATTCTGCTTCTCTATTGGTTATTCATGCATATTTATTTTTTTCGTCATTTATTTTTATTGCATATGATATAGAATGTATTTAGGGCCAATGTACAATATAAATGAGAAAAAGTGTGTGTGCGTGTGTCTGTCTTTTATTTCTTTACCGCTTTATGTATATAAAAAAAATGCAAAAAATTAGGTTAGGAATTATGTGGTGATCCAACATCACTACAAGTCCACGCGCTTTTATTTTCGTTGTCACGTTAGCTTATTCATTTGTTTTATTTAATAACCAAAATCACAAAAATATTTTCATAATAAACCTTGATTCTCAAATCAAGTGATTCCTTTTTATTTTTGTTTTTCTTAATCAAATTGCAATCAACTTTAATTCTACTTTGAGTTTTCTCTTCTTTTAATATTAAAAAATACAAACCAATACTCATTTGCCACTTGGCTTTTATCTTAAAACTTTTTTCAATACTAATAAAAAAATGCATAACCAATCAATCGGTATTTTTATCCCGAACTACAAGGTTTTGATCCCTCACGGGGTACGTAGGCAAAGGACTTGTCCTTCCAATTCAATAAAAAACCTTCTTTTTCTTTTATTTAGTCACCACTCTAATTTCTTTTTTTAAAAGAAAGCAAGTTTAAGCACAAAAAGTTAAATAAAATCAAGAGGTTCTCGTAGAATACTACGAACATAAAGGGTGCTAATACATTCCCTTTATGTAACCAACCCCCGAACTCTAAATCTTTCTAAAGTGGTAATTTGAACTTTTTCCCACTTTCTTTAAAAAATAAAAAGTTCAGTCGTGAAAATTAATTTAGTGAATCTATGCTAATCAAATAGCTTGACCTCCGAAAAATGACGCAACAACCATAAACAAGCTCTTGGTCATTACCATAAAAATAAACTTAAGCACTTAAACAACCTTGCAGCTTTCTGCCTGCTTGCTTCCCATCTCTCCATCAGGTACACTCTGATGCCCTCACACATAGTCACCACAGGCTTTGATCTTGCTATGATAATAGTGGAGTTAAATGTCTCTGACATGTTATTCATCAGAGTGTCACATTTTGGATCATTGGTGAATTTGTGCTTGCTCCAATACTTGGTAGGAATGTTTTTGAGATACTCATATGCATCTTCACTTATATCCTTGATCTCTTTCATGGCATCATTGAATGCATTTTCATAAGTTGCTTTTGCTGCCCTCCACATCAACTCCTTTAACTTTTTCCCATGATGTTTTTTCCTAAAGTTATTGTACAGGTGCTTGACATAAAGCCTTTGATCAACATCAGGCAGTAACTCATCCATAGTTGGCAAAAGACCCTGCAATGTAATTGTGAATGTTAAATAGACAGAAAAAAAAAGTTTAACTTGTTAAAAAAGTTTAACTTGTGAATGTAAGTAAAACTACCTTTTGTTGGTCACTAATAAAAGTGTAAGTCTTACACAGTCTTGATCCACCTAAATCAGCAATAAGAAGCTCCATGAACCACTTCCAAGATTCCTTTGTCTCTCCTTCCACCACAACATAAGCTATTGGAAGCATCTAATCATTAGGATCCCTTCCAATAGCAGCCAACAACATCCCACCATAGTAACCCTTCATGAAACAACCATCAAGCCCAATAACACTCCTACGCTGAAAAAAACTGTCCTTGTAGCCTTTGAAACAAATATACAGTCTTTCAAAATGTGGACAGAAAACTGCTCCAAGTGCCTCAAGGTCTTCTTCATTGCCTTGGAAAGGTTTACTGGTAATACAAACATTTGACTCTTTGTTTGATCTCATTAACTCATGAGCATAATCATATATTCTGGTGTACTGCTCCCTAAAGGATCCATCCACCAAATCAATAGCCTTAGCTCTAGCTTTGTAAGCCTTACTCCAGCACACCTCCATGTTCCATTTTTCATGAGATTTATTCATGATAGTCTTTAACTTTAAGGTTGGATTATCTTTCACCCTTGAATTCAGCTTATCACCCAACCAATCTGAGTTCATTATCCTTAACTTATACTCCCTACTACAAGTGTGTTTACCCTTTATCCTCCTCAATTGCCATGTTTCCTCACCTGGTATTTTTGCACAGTACATCTGACTCTCACATGAACCCTGTTTCCCACGACATATTACCTTCACCCTCCTTTTATCATTCTTATCAAAGTTTAAATCCCTGCCAGAATGTACAACAAATTTTCTTACAGCATCTTGAAATTCTTTCTTTGACACAAAATAAGTCTCTACCTCCCACTCATAGTCATGCATGTTTTCAGGTTTCTTAAATGTGGCAAACTTAAACATACTCCCACCAATTTCCTCTTCATCTTCACTTTCAGGTCCACTCTCTAACACATCATTGTTATACTCCTCTTCCTCATCCCCAACTATGCTAGTTTGACCAACATTTTGGTTTGTGTTAATTTGCTTAGCCACTACCTCATACTCAAACACAGGTTCAGTCACAGTAGGTTGTACTCTTTTTCCTCTTGGTCTTCCCCTCTTTTTCTTTGGCTTACTACCACTGGCCTCTGCAGTCACAATAGGTTCTGTCTGAGTACCCTGAGTTGCTTCTTGAGTCACATTCTGATCTGCTTCACCATCTTCCTGTATTGCTTCTTCATTAACAACATTCTCATTATTCCCTTCACCTTCAAAAATGTCACCATCTAGTTCTGCTTCTTCACCTCCTACAACACCACCCCAGTCTTCACCCCATAACTTTTCCAATGAATCATTAAAGTTAACTGCAAGAGCACTATCTTCACCTTTATCTTCTCCTCCTTCCTCACCTACCCAATATGCACCATTAAAATCTTCTAAGTTAATGTAACGTTCACCCCTAAGTAACTCCTCTACAACAGTTTGTGCCCCCTCATCAGTTTGTGTTCCCTCCCCACTAGGTCCAAAATCATTTACAACTACAAATTCCCCATCTACATTTATTTCATTATTTAACATTCCATCCAACATAGTGGGCCCCTCATCATTTGTTTCATTCAATTTAGTGGGCCCCACATCCATTACAATATTCTCTTTATTAACCACACCACCGTCCCACCATCCAACTCACCTCCCACATCACCATGATTCTCCACATCATAAGCATTTCCCTCATTTTCAAACACTACATCATCATTTCCCTCGTTTTGGTATGCCTCTCCCATGCCAACAACATTTCCTATTGGGTACTCAAGCATGGGAAGGTTCATCACTGCCCCTCCCACATTTCCTGCATCCTCTACTATTTCCTCTATCACAACTCCAAGGTTTGGTATAGGGAAGGCATTGGCTTCATCTAAAGGGTCCAGATTAGTAAAGGGTTCATCTATAGAGTGTATTACATACAGATGAACCCTATCAAACATATATGTTATGTGTTGCATCCTTCTATAACCTCTGTCAGTTCTCAACCTAACTAAATCTTCCAGTATAGTAGGGTCATGGTACCAAAGGCTTGAAATGAAGGGGTACCCTAGTCTCTTAATAGTTGCTAACACAGAAAAATAACTCCAGTAATCAAGGTCACATTCTAACATAGTGTGTGTGCCATCATATGCATTGTGGTTCCTTCAACAAAATCCCCCCTATGGTGAAGTACAAGCTGAAAAGTACCCTCCAACTGTTAAAAATAGAGAATAATCAACTTAAACCCAGAAAATATACACTTAAACCCATTTAAATCGTAAATCTGTTAAAAAATTGTTTGAAAATTTCTTTTTTAGCGAAACCCTAACCCTAAACCAACACGAATACCAGAAACCACCAAAACGAAATCCTTACTTGGTGAATAACAGCTTCACCTTCATCGTCTGATGAATCCATGGTGATGATGATGACTAGTTCCTTGCGAAATCTGGATTGAAGTTCGTCTTCTCCTTGTTGTTGATGATGATTTGTCTTCTGTTTTCTCTCTCAAAGTCTCTTGTTTCTAAAACCAGATGAGTTACTTCTCTCTCTAAAAGCAAAGACAAGCCCTTTATATATGTGCCACGTTGGATGCGCCATGTAATCACTTCCTAACGACACAGTTAGTGTTTTGACGGAAAGACGTTTTTGACATAAGTTAGTGGAGTTAAATTACCAATTTTATGATTTTAGGACTTATGGGACCAAAACGAAAACTGAGAATTAGTTAAGGGACCATTGGATTAATTTAGCCATTAATATATAAGTGATGAAGTAATAAGATTATTATTTATTATTAAACAAAAAATTGGAGATTATAAAATTATATTGTTATATATATATCACAAAAGCCGAAGATACATCAACATCTACAAATTATCATTTATTACTATGTCTTCATAATTTATAATTATTTTGTATTCTTTCATTTCAAACACAATAAAAAATACACCTCTCCATAAACAAACAAGCATTCAATAATATTTCCTTAAAAAAAAAAGCATTCAATAATATTTTTTAAACAAGCATTCAATAATTATTTTAATGACTAATATTTGTAACATTTGTAGCATTTTTATAAATAAAAAGACTAATGCATCACATATTTGAACCAATTTTAATGGCTAACATTCTGACCAAGATTGGTCCTAATTCCACATGGAGGGAAATTGGAGGGTTACTAGGCTTACGGTAACAGATACTTCAAGAGCTCGATGAACTGGATGGTCATACGAGAATACTTTTTTCAAGACTATGGATTTTATAAGTAATATATAACCAAAGTAGTACTCCATTTAGCATCTGAAGAATACTTTGAATTTGGTGTGCAAATCAGTTTGACCACTTCCTTGTCTATCCGTCGGAGATCAGCATACTTATAGGAAGTAGGAAGTATGTGCCTTTCATGTGATCAACTTCAAACACATTTAATGATCTGACAGATGGATATCTATGGAGATGTCAACTCCTGGTCACATATTTTCACCCTTGATTACAACGTTTTCTCACCAAACAGTAGGGAAAATGAATTTTACCTATTACAATTGTTTCTTTCTGGCGAACCAAATTGGTGTTAGCGAGTGATGAAGAAATTGAGGAGCGATGTTACGTCTATGATACAAACACAAATATTGCAAGTGTTCGCAACATCGACAACTCGGTATTTTGGTATGAGGCCATTGTATTTGGTCAGAATCTTATTGCACCATACAATTGATGGATAAAGAAAGGAAGGGGAATGTAGGCTCTGGTATCTTCAACTCGATGTTGATGAGTAATGTAGATGGCATAAGAAACAATATTGGGCTCCTCTCAACGAGTTATCGTCATCTTCATTCAAGATACTTATTTCATTTCAATAGATAAAAACATAAAAGAAATTTGAAAAAATATATAAATAGTTAACGGTGGTGGGACCACTTTATAGTGGGATCTATTTTCAAAATTTTTTTTGTCCATTTCTCTATAATTTGCATCCTCCATTTATTATTAGAAATTAATGGTAAAGAAACTTACTCTCTCTTCTCTCTAAAAAAGAAAAAGAAAAAGAAAAGAATAAATGTTTGACTTCTTATATATTAATAAAAACAACCGAATACCGTTAACAAACCAAATACAACTCTTAATCCTATCCATTTTAAAAGAACAATTTGCAAAATTATGCATGATAAAACCACAAGAAAAAAAAAAGCATAAATTAGAAAATTTGTAACAACTTTTTTTGCTCAACAAAGTTGCTTAGGCACTTAACAATTTTGATCATTTTTTTCAAAAAGAAAAAAAGGAAAATATTATGAAATTTATAACAACATTTTGGCTCCAAAAATTTGATTATGAGACTTAACAACTTTTATATATGATGACTAGCAAAAAGATCGGCACTCACGTTTCCATTTTTCCGCTCTTTTTATTGCACTAATACGTGTTAATTATAAACGTTATTTTAAATTAAATTTTGATTTTGATTAAAATTATAAGTAAAAATATTTGTGATTTTCAAATTGTAATAAACCCAAAAAAAGATATTTATCTTTTTCAATGACAACAGTAATTTAACAAATATAATATAAATTCTTATCTTTTTTAATATCTCCAACAATATAGCATTAATGGAAAATTTGTTTAAAGGTATAATTGAAATTATATAAAATTCAGCCCAAAATCTCTCTCCCTTTCGTATATAGTATAAATAATATTGTTTAATGAGATTTAATTTTTTTAATTAAAATTAAGGATAAAATGGTAAATAAAATAGTTTAAATGAAGGGTAAAATAGGTAATAAAAAGGCCAGCCCAAACTCTTGTGTTTTATTTACATATAGTGTGTGTGTGTATATATAAGTTTTTTTTTAAAAAAAAACAGAAATTTTTAATAATTGTTTTGGAAACTTACCAACTTTTATATTTAAGATAATATAAAACAGAAGATCATTTTTTGAAAAACAAAAAGAAAAATAATAAAAAATGTGTAACAACTGTTTTGGCTCTAAATAATTGTTTAAGTGACTTAAGAACTTTTGTATATAGGATATATACAAGATATACCTAAATATCTTTTTGAAAATTTCATTAGATTTTAAATAAGACAACATTATGATTTATAATTTATATTTATTTTTAGAATATTTTTAGGATTTGTTCTTTATTTAAAGGTATAGTTTAGAAATATGCTTTGTACTGTAATTTAGCTATACTCATAGAGTGATGAATAAAAATTTAGTTTTAAAAGGATTTTTTTTGGAGGAGTATTAGAAAGACTTCTCTATATAACAATATATCTCATATAATTAATTTCAGCAAAAAATACAAAAAACCTATTAGTGAACATGGAAGAAGAAGAAGAATAACACAATGAAGAAGATGTAAAAGAAGAAATTAAAGTGAAATCAAATGCAATTTGGTTTATAATCAATGACTACATCTTCATGTGTTACATGGAGATATATAGATTATACCAAACAACAATCGATGACTACATGTACATGTATTATGTGAAATATGCCTCGCATGCTACTTGAAGATGTTGATAAACAACAACCAACCACCAATAACTTCAAATTTATGTGCTACATGAAATATACTCATGTATTATATGAAGATATAGACAACAACATCCAATAACCACATCTTTATGTGTTACATGAAATATGTTCATGTGTTATATAACATGGCATATGCTCATGTATTACATAAAAATGCAAATGGACAATCATCAATAACTAATGATTTGCAACCTACATATTCATGTGTTACATGAAACACACTCATGATTTACATGAAGGATACAAAGAAGGAACAAGAAACAAAAAAAAAGTTAAACTTTGAACTCGAAACTCATATTATGCACAAAAGATACTCAATCAAGGAGAAGTGTGGAGAATAATATACCTAATATCTTTTGAAGATTTTAAATTTAGATATAAATATATTTTATATTTAAAATAAGATGTCATTTATGTAAAAAAAAAAAGAAGAAGAAGTCAGTTATCATGATTTATAATTTATATTTTTGTTTAGAATATTTTTAGGATTTGTTATTTATTTAATGATATCATTTAGAAACATGTTTTTTATTGCAATTTAACTCTCTATATAAGAGTTAAAAAATAAACCAAGAAAAAATAATCCAGAAAAAACTTTGTTACTGCACACAACATCACTTTCCTTTCAAATTGTTGTCTACATGTTTCATCATCAACCTTGGCAAAATATTGGCAAGCAAATAATAGGTTGTGACATCTCTGGGGTGCTCAAAAGACAATAAGATGAACGCTAATCATGGACGTGTTCCCAAGTTGCGACAAGGAAGAACATATATTTGAGTTGAAGAATTGAAAAATATGAGAAACATATATGTTGAAGAAGATGAGCATA
>Ga0315914_1000263_pt1 | contig 58061 bp, 19 predicted proteins | sample MpolenodulesMG_FD_203920 | JGI IMG/M metagenome (GOLD analysis project Ga0315914, IMG submission 203920) | Medicago polymorpha root nodule microbial communities from Los Angeles, California, United States - elongated nodules | ecosystem: Host-associated > Plants > Roots > Nodule | place: USA...
AGTGACAAGGGCGAAAACCGAAAAGAAATTTTGAACCATCTGGTGAAGCGAAGAAATTGTTGTTTGGGTGATGATGTTTGTAAAATGTCAGACCTCTTCTAATTGAGAAGTGTTCTCAGCAAATCTATCGGTTAATATAGTTTTATTAAATCTTAAAATTAGATCGAAAACTGAACCAATCCAACTTGTTTCTTTCGTTCAATTTTTTTAACTAAACCAAAAAAAGATCAGATAGTTTTCAGTTTAGTTTGGTTTGTTTTTTCAGGTTCATCGATCTTATCTGAACCACTTATGTTCCTACAAAGATTGTATTGAAAGAAAAAATTGGCACGTCAAGGGCATTAGTTAAAAATAGAGTACTTGAGAGATTCACCGTTCTAACTAGGAATGAACAAAACCCGATTTTTCATTGTGAACATGTCCTAATCTGCAAGCAATGAGTCTGGTTTGACGTGAACCCACAAAAGCTAGGACAAAAGGTCATCCAAGACTTGGCCCCTGGTGAAAAGAGGAAGCGGTGTGCAGGTTGATATGCAGGTCATCCGTCTCATGACACTCCCTTCCTACCAGGATTACACGTTTCACATATGGTCTATTTGGTTTTACGTTGAAATTAGGATTCTCGCGTCCCAATGTCCATTTCACCGTGATTTGCTGAAGTGGACATTCAAGCTTTTCACTAAACGTGCGGCAGCGTCCAGGTAGCTGCTAGGCCAAACACACGCGTAGTTGTGTCTCGCGATATCATTAGAGAATAATTTAGATTTTCTCTACTTTCGTAAGTTATATTTGTGTGTATTGATTGTGTTCCTTGATTTTTCTAAGATTTTTTTTCTTTCTTCAAGGGACATTAGACTATCCTTTGCATATACTCCCCTCTTTAAAAACTCCCCCAAGGTTCCATTATGTTCGGATTCACAAACAGTAACATTTTAAACTATGGTGTCTTGGCTTGTCGTGAGAATGAAATCATATACATCCATCCATTGCATCATCGTTGAAATAACCATGCAATACCACTTTTCAACGTAACATGAATGTCTAGGCTTAGTCCTAATTGGACTATACTCTTAAGTCCTTTACTACTGCAAAAGTGGTTGGCCATACAATTATTAGAAAAAGGAAAACTAAAGTAGGACTGCCCAGTTTTGTTCTAAAGCCATCACAGTAACTTTCAATTGCATAAAATCTATTGGATGATATGGTTCGACCAACTTATTTCAGAGGTTAAACAATCTAAAGGACGTACAAAGCTAATGTCATGTCAACATATCCTTGTCGTCGTGGTGGTGTTTAATTAGCCCCATATTCTTACCTTCAATTATTACACCCTGACTTGTCTAGTCGTCTTACATACACCTTACAATAACCTCCAGCTTGATCAACTACTGGAGAAAGTGTTTTAAACAAAAAAAATTGAGAAGACCATACTAAAAATAATAGTTCATCATCTATTTCTTGCCTATCGTTTCAATGTTAACATTGAAAAGGATATTGATATCCATTGGAAAACCTTGCTAGCTAGATCTCTACCTATATCCTACTAATTTTAATTTAAATATTTAGGATTGTGCTAACATATGTCCTTAATGCATTTGTTAAGGAACCAAAACTAGTAGTTTTGTAGTAGAAACTATAATTTTTTAAACTTTTAAAAAGTTGAATTCCCCACTTTTCACTGTTTTTCAACACTATTTTGATTTTTTGTACTCTTATCAAGGACACTCTCTAGCATTTACCGTTTTTATACTAGTTATGTTAACAAGTGTCTTAAGAATATTAATTAAGAAATCGATTATAAGAAATTTTATCTTAAAAATATAAGTCAAACACATGTAAAATACTAATAACACACCCCCAAAGAGCGCACATTAATTAGCATAACTCAAAGTAAAAATAGACTTTAAAGTTCCCGAAGGTCGACCTTCAAAAAAATCTAAATGAATTGAATCTTTAATTCTTGACGAGTTGAGCTATTGCTCCAAGCCATAACATATCCCTTGATTAGTAAGATTTATATAAAGGCAAACATATTCAACCGATATTTTGTAGTACATACTTAAATGACTTAGTTATAGGTCCAATAGTAGTGTTAATAATAGTATTTTTTCAACATTTTTTCAAACACTCACTTTATTATTGGTTTAGATCAAGGTGGATCTCACACTTATCTCAATCTAAGGTTAACAAATTTTGTCGATAGATGATCATACCCAAGAAATTACATCACAAATCATCGGTAATGATAATAGATCTCTTTAATTTTGTATAATGCATGTCTTTATGTCTTTTCATAATCTTAAGAATATAAACTAATATTAAAACGGTAAACACCCTTTTTATGTTAGCGACGGTTAATCGTGGGTCTGTGGGATATTTAGAAACCTACTTCACTTGTAGTGATCAATACGAAATAAAGAGATGATGAGCATTACAATTGATTTGAGCAAATGGTAAGTAGTTAAAGAACCCAAGTGCAAAACTTCCTAAAAATAAATAATTATAACAATTTATTATTAATATATGAAAGATAATAAAAATGGAAATTAATGAGTATATGAAGGGAGCAGTAGAATGCCGCAAAAATGGAAAAACATGATGAAGGAAACGTTGGATGCTAAAATGGGAAGATGCCTCCTTATTCCAATGCAAAGAAAACAAGCTCCATAAAATATGGCTTTTTGTTGTAACTGAAAACAAGGAAATTCAACTCCTCGGAACGAGTATTCTTTGTCTTTGTGAATTGGGCATGCTTCCATAATTTTCTTCTTATTTTGGACACACACTTCCAATGCTTGCCCCCTTGACCAATTGACTCGTATTACTAGTACTAATGTTTACCTAATTTATCATCCATAAATTTCCGAGAGTGATCCCCATGCCTATCAAAGGAAAAAGTTTGTGATCCCCATATAAGTCACAACACTGATACCATATGAATATTAAGCCAACTAATGTGTTCTCAGTTTTGGTCCACAATAAACAATCACCTTTTCTCTTTTAAGAGTACATTCTTCATTCCAAAAAATTTACAGAATTAATATTTTATGTTTGCTTAATTATTCAAAAAATTTATTACATAAATAGTCTTTGTTTTCCGTCTACAATATTTATAATATTTAGGTTGCAGAAATTTAGAGTGAGGATCATGACACAATCAAATTAAGGTAGAGAATATGTTAGGACTAAAAAAAAGCACTCACGAAACCTCCTAACCTAATGCATGTTTTTTTACTACTTGATCAAACCTAAGTTCAAAATATACTAGTAGTTTATAATAAATTTAATGAGAATTTTTGGTAAAAATGCATACTAAAAGTTAATAATTTTTTAATCTGTAAAAAAAGAAAAACTAAAAAGGTATGGGATGGAGAAATAACTCACCTATTTTTTTCTTATTAGGAAAATGTTCTAAAATGTAAAATTGTGCAACGGCATAAAAATGAGGAAAAAGGTTCGACCATCACGTGAAAGTGCTTGTGAAATTTGTGTGTTAATTTCATATTCAGCTCTCAAAATCCTAACATTGGTATTATTGGTCCGGTCCCACTCCCACGTGTGGATGGATTGGTATAGGACTAAACAATGACCTAATCCTAATGTTAAGGGTTGTTTTCTTGGGATTGGTATCAACAACCTGTCTCTACTAACTCACTCTTCAATGTCTCACGTGCAAACAGGTTTCAATTCATCATCATCATGCTCATGTAACTCCATTCATTTTTTATTTTTATTTATTTTTGCTTCAAACACACGATTCAATTTTTAATGAATTGGATACTACTACCTCCCCCTCCGATTTCAAATATAATAAAAAATTTCTTTCTTAGGTTCATTTAGTAGTTAATGTATCTGATCTATATTGTAAAACAGATACATTAATTATTCAATAAACCTAAAAAATAAATCATTTTTTATATTTAAGACCGGAGGGAGTATATTACTACTTTCTTATGCCCATCAAATTGTCTTGGAGAAATTTTTATTTTCAAACAAATTACAATTCTTGAAAGAATTCATAAATAAACAAGTAGTATAAAAAATTATACACAATTATTCATTTTAAATGCATCTATAATATTGTTAAGTAACAATCATATTTTTGGATATGCTAAATGCAAGTGTGTTTGGTTATGTAACGACTAAAATTATTTTTAATTAATTAATATGTATGATTGACTCAGCCAATAATAACTTAAATGTAAGGTGACATATGTTTCTTAAAAAAAAGTATATTCAATGCTAAAAATAAATTGCATATTTGGATTTTCTACTTTATCTGTGTGACACAATTATATTTTTCAATCTAGATCAAAATAAGCATATAAAATGTTGAAATATAAACTGTTTGATCTCAAATCAACAATCGAGAGATCTGCTACAACCTCAAACTACATAAAAATATTACAGCAATGAATAAAAATCAACGGTCAAGATATATATAATTGATTCAAGCTAAAAGTAACTTAAATGTAAACTGATTGATTTAGGGAGGTAACAAAGTTAATTTTATTACCCACTAGCTAAAAAGTGCAAAAATGAAATACCGCGAGATTAATTAAAATAAACTCCATTATTCATCAATTTGCCACCACAACACCAACTAGGTAAATACTAGGTTTAATGACATTATCATACAATTTCCAGATGATAAAGAAATTGACGGTGAATCACTGATGGGACGGGACTACCATTATATTTATAGTTTATAAATTATAATGTCTTGTTGAATAAACCAAACATATTCTCTACATAAAAAATATGAACAATGCAATGATTTAATTTTGTAGCATTGCTCTTTTAATATATATATTTTTGCTTTGAGAAGGTGAGATAATACTGTTGTCACGGGTGAAGAGGACCCTACAAATGCTGACTATTCTAAGTATACAATTTCAGAACAACTTTAAAAACAAAAAGGATGCTTTCATTTTCTTGGTGTTGGTTGAATTTGAAAATTTAGGAGTCAATAGTCAAAGAGTTCAATGTCTGGTTTATTTTGATGGAACATATATATAATTCCAAATACCAAAAAATAATTACGTAACCCTAGTTACTATATCTTCACAAGAGACAAAATCTTCCTTTTACCCTTTTACTATGTGCCTTTATTATTCATCAAATGCATATGTCATTATAGTGAATAAGAAACCATGAGAAGTAGCATACCTCAAATTAATCACATAAAAATTGAAACCCAAACACGCTACAAATGCAAGCTAGACCAAGTGCTAATAAAGTCAAAACCTAAAACTAGAAGCCAATTTCTAAAACCATAATTCCTAACCTTACAATTAGAGTATGGATCCCACTAAGTATTGTAATATTGTTAGTAAAATAATCACATTGTTAGCTTTTTCTTCACACCAATATCATTCAAAGAATCCTCCCTTCTTTTAGCCAACTTCCATTATATTTGCACATATAGCCAAACCTTATGTTTATATTAGTTGTCACATAAGTTTGAATCTCAAATTTTTTTCGTCGGTGCACCAAACATCAATTTCATTGTAAATATCAAAGACATTTTGGGCTATTTACCCTACAATCTTAACTTCATGACTTGTTATTTTTAATAATGAATAAAAAAACATCTTCATGAAAATATTTTTGAAATGATATGATTTAGAAAATTAAAGTTGTGGTGGCTACATACTACTAATTTCCACATGGGAATAGAGTGAACAATTAAAGCATCTATAAAGATTAGTTACTTTTAAAATATGAGATAATGATAATTCATGAACCAACTTGTAGATTGAAAGTCAATCTAGAGACTGTATTAATGCATCTAGGGCACTTGTTAAAAACAAGAAATTTTATCTTGGAAATCAATGCATTTTAAAAATTAACTTACTTAAAATTTACTGGTTTTTTTCATTTTTATATCCTTTAACAAATGTGCGTTTGATGGTCACGATAGAGAGACATATATGATACATATCTCATGTTTGATGCACCAAAGGGATATGATAAAATAAACCATTTTCATATTCTATCCTGACTTTCCTTTGTAATTTCTATCCTGAGTATAGGCTGAGTTAGAAATTATCCTGATGAGATTAGAAGATCATTCCTTATTTATTATCTTGATATTCTGCCGTTTTTAAAATATTGTCATTTTCTATTATAATTAATAACATGTCATTTTTACAATATTTAATTAATTATAAGAGCAATTTTTTCATTTAATTATAATGATATCTTGTTTGTTATCATGTCCTTATCATATCCTATCTCTATCCAGCTTTATATCATATCCTACCTATATCATATCATGACCATCAAACGGAAGCACTTATTAGTAAGGTATTAAAAAAACATTGTAATCAATGTGATAGCAATTCAATGAACCACAATATAATTAACTGATACACATGCCATACACAAAACCCAATTAATGGTTTCAAATTTAAAAAAGTTGCAAATGGAAACCAAATGTTGGTTAACATTAGAATAGTAATTGTGCATGATCCATGAATAATAGTTTTTTTCTACAGCTTAAACAAAAATTAATAAACCAATATTTGATTCAATTTGAAGGTCTCTTTGACAAGATTATATATTCTTCAACTTCTGAAATCATATAACAATAATAATAACTGAGACGCAATGCAACACATCTTAAACAAAGATGCTCATAGGTCCTGTCTTATTTGATGCATCTAATCCACGTTCAGCATTCCTAGTTCCTGTGATACAAACCCTACAAATAATTCCATAAAAAATGTTTAGTACCTTCATACACATCTAAAGACACTAAATAATAATTAAATATAACAATGTTTCTTTTTTAATCACACCTTCTAGTATCTTTGCTGCCTGAATCCATCAGAATTGTCAATCTTTTTGCTTTCTTCATGAAGTCACTACAATGTAATAATTGCAACAAAAACAAAACCAATAAGTCAATAACACCTATAAAATATTAATGTAATTTATACATTTAATCATAACTGTTTCTAACGTTAGACATATGAGTGATTGTAATTAACCGACAACGTTAAAAGTTTACGTCGACGATGCATATAAATTAAACTCATAAAATATCCATATTCGCATGGATAAAACAATGAATCAAGAAAAATACCTGAAGGGTTCTTCACCAGTTTGTTTAACAGCACCTGTTACATCGCGATAGAGTACATGACTCAACATCTCAGATCTTTCTATTCCAAACATCTTAGCCAGTTTTCTATACAGTTCTTCATAAGAACCAACACAAGACAAGTCTAAGGTTCTTCCAACATCCTCTGACTCCAAGAAAACCTTACAATGACCAGTATCTAATCCAAGTTGCCAACAAAAGTCAGCACTAGCACTAGTGGTAGAAGATTTTGCTGGTGAAAACTGTTCAGAAATAGAAGATTTAGTAGTATCACTGAAAAACCACTTCTCTTTGTCCTTTTTCTTGGACAACAACACATCATCACTAGAAGATTTTCTAGAGATTTGTTGCTCAGTGAGAATTGGTTGACCAAAAAGCAAAAATTGGTGTCTCTTATCATTATTATCAGATTTGATCTCCAAACTTCTCTTGTGAGAATTTCCTATAGTCAACAGACATGATATACTTTCTTTGCTCTTATTATCATGGTTCGTAGTTATGTTGCTAACGTTAGAAATCGTCTCGCGATTATTTGGAAACACACCTAACTGAAATTTGTTGTTGTTAAGGTGAAGATCCGATAAAGATATTCCAATTTGAGCATGCCTGGCTCCCTGTATGCCTACGGCAGGAGCGTTATAATTATCCGAAGAAGATAGACAACACAAAGGGTTAAAAGGGTTGCCTGAAAATGTTGGTATTTGAAACTGGACAACATCGAGTGGGAAATCTGGATGTTGTGGAAAACGGAGTTTCTTCCTTGGTGGTGAGAAAGGTGTGAGATGAATCATCGACATGTTTGATACCAATTCAACCAACCATGGACTTACTCGCTTCACATTGTGTAGTAAATCTGGTTCGTCCCAAGTGACCTGCAGTTATGTTATTGCCATAAGTTCAATCAAGGTTGTTGTTGCATGACAAGCATATTTCTATATCATCAAATTGAGCTCAACTAAGGTTTGAATACAATCAAATCATGAAATGAAATCCCCTCTAGTCTTAAATATAAACGATATGATAAATATATTTGGTCTATATTTAGACCAAATACTTATGAATGTTTGCTTATATTACAAACCCGAGTAAACAACAAACATTAGGCCTTTCAAACTCTAGAACAAGAGTATTTTTACATAGAAACAAGCCTTAAGTATAACCATAAATATATTCATGGATTAAGAGCTCCAAAAAAATTATTTTACATAATTTTTTTGGTTTGTTTTAACCATTCGCTTGTTTGAAACAAGTGATGAGTACAACCATAAACAAGAGTATTTTACATATTCATGGATTAAGCCAAGGCTATCATTATCAAGAGCTTGACCCGTAGGTAAATACCAAATATTATTTCAGTCAGTGTTCGAACTTAGGTACTCTCGATCAATTCAACATTTACTGGAAACTGGTTAAGCATTTGAGCAAAACCATTGGTTATACATTATACATATTATACACATATTAACATAACCAAACTCTAAAAAAGAGTCTTTCAATTCAAAGAAATTAACCTTAACAAAACAACTTCAAAATATCATCGAAATTCAAATGAAACTTATCAAGAAATTTTTAAGGTAGGATTACCACAAACATGTTCTCCTAAACAAAATAAAAAACAAATTCCAAACATAGGACAAGAGAGTAGTAGTAGTAGTACCTGAAGAAGTCTCCAAGGGGAATTAGGCCAGCGAATAGGATCAACAACCTGAACAGAAGAAATTGTCCCCATGAACCAACTAATCCTTGAAGAATCTTCGGTTTCGAATGGCATCTTAAATCTCATCCCAGAACACCATTGAATTCTCATAGCAGCTTTAACAGCTGAAGTCTTAATACAAAACTCAGGAGTACTTGCTCTAGGATAATAAACAACCTCAAATGTTTGATTACTAGCAGCAAGTCTCATAGCTTCCTTCACTGATTCACCACTCACTTTCACTCTTCCACCCCCCAAATTACCACCAACACCCCCCAACTTATTCTCCTCTCTCAAAAAGGCAGAAAAAGCACCACCATAAGGTCCAAGACCACAACTTCCATTACCAGAACTCCATCCAGAAGGTGTTTCCAATCCATTAACAATCCCTCGCTTCGCACGACGAATACCAACAAAAAGTTCTCCACTTTCACCTCTCAAAAACACAATAGAATCGCCAGCAACAAGCTTTTTCTGATTCACAAAACTACTCCAACCAGTTGTTAACAAATGCCTCCTTGGTGTTCCTCTATAGATATGCCTAAACTTCCAAACCTCGCCGTGAACATCCTTTGCAATCACGGTCTGAACCGGTGGCTCAGCCGAGTAATCAAGCCGAGGAAAAATCGTTTCTGCACAGTATCTAGGAACAGAGAACCCTCCACCATTGTTTGCATCAGATTGTGTCAAAGTCTTTGCAAAAGATGCAGGCTTTTCTGAATTCTCCGAACCATCACCATCAGAATCATCATTTTCAAGCTCTGAATTTCTTAAGGGAATCAAAGTTATCTTTGAAAAGACTTCATCTGTTTCAGGGTCAGCTAAGAATTTCACAGAAACCACTCTACAGAGGATGAGTGGTGGAATTCTGAAAGAATCTCCAAAATCAACGTTGGATTGTGCATGTTCTGCATGCCCTTGTGGAAAGTAAAACACTTTTGTGTTCACTGATGGCATTTGAACCATTCCTCCTGCACATGCGTGCCATAGTTGTGGATCTAAGCTTTTCTCAGCTTCTTTCATTGGTTTCAAATTTTGATTACTCTGTTTTGTGGCAGAGAGAGAGAGAAAAAAAAGTTATCAAACAGTGACACAAACTTTCAGTGAATGAATGTTGTGATGAAATCAAACAAGATCTAAAATGGGTTGAAGAATAATTAGAAACAAATAAGCACTTCTTTATATAATCGCTTTTGATTTCAAATAAAAACAAAAAACCATTGAAATAAAACAGAGCAAAACAGAGAAAAACAGAGTACTCTGTTTTTAACTTTTTTACCTTTAAGTTGAGTGAAAAAAGTGCGGTAGAAAAGTGTGTTGTTTGCTTCTTTAGCTCCACAAACGTGATTCTCCCAACGCCACAAAAGAAAGAGAGAAACTTCAACTGTTTATAGACAACAATTTGATTGAAAGTTTTTTTTTTTTTGCTGTTCTGAATTTTCCTTTTTTCAACTGGTTTTCTATGTCTTTTGATTTTGCAGAACCTGAAAAATGAGATTGTGAGTATTCAATTTTATGAATCCAAACAATTCAGTACTATTGCTATGGTACAAGATATTCTGAATCATACCTTGTTTACTTCATCAATAAGGCTCACGAGCTTCATCATGCAAAAGAACTTAACTTTTTAAGCTGATTTTTTTTTCTTGTTTTCTTTGTCTCTTATCCTTTGGTTTTCTCTCAGATCTCAGAGAGAAAAAGAAGAAAGGGACAAGTTTTTCTCTTTCACAAGTCACACGGATACTAGACACTCTCCAATATGCCTATTATGCCTTAAATTAATCAAACCAATCCTATTCCTAAGCCAGCCAAACCAAACATTTTTTTCATTAATTTAATAAAATTTATGAGAGTCTTTTTTTTCATGCTTGAACGATGTGGTAAATGTCATTGAAACTCTTGCGTACACGTATTTATGAAGTTTCAAATTTAAATTAAAATGAAGGTCTTTATCAAAAGCCTTTAGATGAGATGATTCACATCTCATTTAGTTTAACAATAAACTAAAGGAAAACTCAAATCTAAAAATGTAATAACCTTAAATCTTTTGAAAAAAGTCTTGTTGGCAATTGTGGTTTAATTGATTTGAGAAATTAGTAACTATAGTTGCGCGTAGACATATTCATTTAACATACGATTATTTTTTGTAATCATACCTTTTTTTTAGTGTGTATAGTTCGAAATCTGACTTTACATATATATTATGTATTATCTCTACCAACTGAATTAAGTGCACGAAAATTTTGAATGATATGTTTATAGTAATTGATTGATGATCTAAACAAAAACAAAAATACAGTAATTATGATGACATGACATGTTATGATAAAGATAGTGGGTAATTTCCAAAAAAGAAAGAGATAGGTAGAGAAAATTACCATAATGTGATGGTACTTTGTCAGAAAATGTCGCATGTTAAAGGAAAATAAAAAGGTGGGATTTGGTGATGTTATGTTAGTAAAAAATTTGTCAGCAGTAAAATTGAATTTGATTCATTGATTAACACTGCTTGGTTTGATCAGTCTCTCAGTGTTAAACTCAACATCCCTACCACCACTGACTATAGTCTGTGCCTGCAATAATAAGTCATAAGCTGACAAAGTAACGCATGATAAATAATGTAAGTAAACTTTTTTATAAACAAGAGAATATAATAAAGGAAACTTGGTGTTTGTTGAGTTATTGTTTTCTAGTGTTTTTATTAGTGTGAATGCAATACCAGGTATATTTGGCTTTTGATATTTTTGAACAAACATTTAATTATATTTACAATTATGATTTACTAGTAAAAGTGGCGCGTATGTGAAACGCGTGGTGAAGGAGGTGGGGGACGGTGGTGAGTGAAGTGAGGACCCACGATTTTTTGGTCGGATGATGAGGTGAGGTAAATGTGAAAGCAAACCTTCCTGGAAATGGTTGGCCTTAGGTGGACACTCACTCTAGAGTAGACTGTAGACTAGTATAGTACTAGTAAATTAATTAATTTAGTTAGAGTTTAGTTTTATTAATTTAAATATATTTTTTTTATTGTGACAAATATAAATGAGTATTATTTGATTACACATATATGAAAAAGTTTTATGGTGATAAACATTCTTTACGTGGGATTCATGTATAAAGTGTGGTATTCACATGAATTTATTCAATAAAAGAGTCAATCTTTTAAAGAGAGAATTTATAGAGTTTCTTTAAAATGTTTTATATCGTGAGTAAATTTTGGTAATTATTGTTTGACCCTATTATACAACAAAAAAAAGTTCCTTTTTTTTTTTAACAAACAAAAATGGTATATATATGATCAGAAGCAGTTATCCCCGCACAAGGCGTGCAAAAAAGGGTAACCACTCAAAACGTATTTACAAGGAATCGGTGCTATCCAAAGTAAACAAAAAGACAAAATTACAAGTGGACGCCCATACAATAGAGCGGTTTCTTCCACCAATCATGATAGCTATACAAAAAAAAGTTTCCTTTTTAAGATAATAAACTTATATTATTTCATTCATCATAACATGAAAAATACAAGACGGAATATAATTAAAGATACGAAGACTAACATAAAATTTTGACGCCCTTGTTAAGTTATAAGCAACAAAATTAGTTTGTCACGTAATTAAACTTATCTTAAATTTTGGGAAATTAGAAATCAACATTTTATAATCATGAATAGTTTTTCCAAACTCATTGGGTTTGTAATTTTATCCCCTATGCCATCAGACACTAACTTATAGTTTGGTTTAGTTGACACATCTGGCATCCCCATTTCTGCTTCGATTGGAGTTGATACACCCTGATACCAAGCTCTTCTTGCCTTAATAAAGTGATCTCTAGAATCTCAAATGCACATACCGACACTAAAACAATGATTTTCTTTGAACAGAGCGGCATCAACAATGCATTTTACCACACCATCTCTTGGTGGCTGCTATGTTATATTGACAATAGTGTTGGTGCTGCTCACGCTAGTATCCCTTCGTCGAACCTCCACCCGTTGCACAAAATAACCCCTTGCAAGTTGTACCGAAATGTGCACATCCTTCTCAACATCCTTTCATACGTTTTCATTTCTTCCCTTCCAAATACATCACAATATCATGGCGAAATCAAGGACTTTCTTATTTATAAGGTTAAATATGTTTTTGTCCTTTTAAAAATTTTAAATTATTATTTCAACTTTCAGTCCATAAAATATTACCAATTTTAATTTTTTTTCCCATAAGAAAAAAAGTGGCACAATTTTTGTCCATGTTGTTTAGTTAATATATATATATTTTGAATTATTTTTTACATATATGTTAAGAACATTATAAAAAGTTTCTAAAAAAAAAGAGCTCAAAATTTGATTTTTATATTGAGATTTTCGTTGTCTTTTATCGTGAACTTTAGAAATTTTAAAAAAATTATATTTGTTACATCCCATTTTAAAAAAATTCTAATTTTTACTAAAAAAAAAGCTTTCTATAATGTTTTAAATATGCATGAAAATTATTCTCAAATTTAAATTTTAAGGATAATTAAATAATTTTGAAAAATAGCTGAGACAAAAATTGGTGCACGAAAATTTTATAGGTACAAAAACTTCTCACTTTTATCATGGAAAGGTAAAATTAAATTTGGTAATTTTTTAAAGACAGAAAAAATTACTTAACCCTCAAAATTATACATTGTGGGGACTGGGGGTTGAGCAAGATTGGGTGTAGAGTCAAAATTTGTCCCAATTTACACCGTTTTCATACATGTTAAATAAATATCTTTTTACATCTAGAGAAAAAAAAATTAGTTAACCTAAATAATGGTGTCGATAAAAGGAACTTTAATAATTAACACTCTTAAAAATTTGTCTATATTTTTTCTTTTTGAAGGGAAATTTGTCTATATTTTATTAAAGCTAAATAACAATTCACTTATTTCATATGAAAAAGATATGAGTATATTAGTCTTATCTACCTGGCCAAAAAAAAAGTAAACGTCTAATCTAGCTAGACTTAAATTGTGTCCCTACATCTCTAAAAATACACTTAAAATTGCAAATGAATAATAAGGGAGGAGTTATTAAATAAATAAAAGAAAAATGTAGGGTTTCCATTGTTCATTATAACTTTTGGAACAAGAGGTTTCTTAAAAAAATAAAATTGGGACAAAAACAATGTAGGGTATCCATTATTCATTAAATAAATGGTGCACGGGGATATTTCCATTATTTTTCCATTTGCATCCATCATTATAATGTGTACAACTAGTGCTATTAGGCATGACAATTGAACGGGGATGGGACAAATTGTCTTCCTTGTTTCCATACCCTATTTTCATATACTAACTCGTTACTCTACTCATACGCAACGATGATGAGAAATCAAATCTTATTCACGTCTCTAACGGGTTTGGGCATCCTCGCCCCATCCTCACAGTAAACAATTTTATTAATAAAATAAGAATTATTTTTCAACCTCAGATGCAATGTTGTAATGCATTATTCAGCAAAGAGATGATAACAATCGATGACTATAGTGATGGAGAAAAGAGATACCTAGAGCGTGAGATATGGAATGATAAGAGAGAGAACTCTAGAAAGAGAGTGTCATATGGGAGATTGAGACTCTACTGTGTGAGTGAAATGATTTAGAGTTTGAGTTTCAATTTACATAAAAGAGGTAATAAATAAATTTTTATTTTATTTTTACATTTGAAACGGGTTTGGGGTATGGGTTCGAGGTGGGTACCTTATCTCTGTTACTCATCTCTTACCCGTTTTATTTTAATCGGAAAAAACTGAAACTCACATTCCATATCCGCGAATAATTAAGGGTTTTGTTGTCATACCTAACTGCTACTAAACTTTTGGGACAAGAAAAATACCATCGAGCCTTTTATCCTTCAAATTTTAAGGATGAAGGAGAATGGCTTGGGCGTTTATCGCCTTCATCCCGTTATTTTTGTTTGTGAATCTTTTCATGCTCTAATTGTTTTGGTAGGTATATGAATGACAATCACCATTAAAAACTCACACATGTAAATAGAAGAGTCTGGTTTCAAACCTCAATCATAATAACCTAAATAATTTTGGCATTTTTACTAGTTAAGTTAGGACCAAATGCCCCACTTTTGATCTATAGATATATGGAATCAATTGATAAAAAAATTATGAATTTTGCAATAAAATAAGGTGTTGGTAAAGTCGTTTTTTTGTATCCGTTTTTATGAGATCAAATGCTGAAAAAAAAGATCATGTCGTTTTGTGAAAAAGACACTGACCCAATTCATTGTGAGGTATTGTTGTGCTTAATGAAATGTTACCTCATCGTGCCAAAGATTTTGGCTTTTAAAAACTTTGCCTGGTTATGACGAACTAGGGAGACATGGATAGTTAATTTATCTTGTTACTCTTCTTGCTGACTGCATTAATTCTTTTACGGAAAATGATGAAATGCACGACAATATTTGTTGTCAAATATGCATGAATGACTTATGACTTTATAATTGGAGAAACTTTTCTATACACACAACCATAATGATAAATATTTAGACACACTTACATCAAATATAAAAATTAAAAGAAGAGAAATGTTATTATTTGATGTGAGTATGCCCAAATATTTATCATTTGTGATTGTATTCACGTAAGAGTTTCTCTTATGATTGTCATTTAACTTTTTCCCTTGAACTTTTTCCCTTGACTTTGATTGACCCAAGTCCCAAAATGAGAAATGTTATCTTTCCTGAATTTTTCTTATGAGAAAGGTGAATTATCTACGTATTTCTTTTGAGAGAAACCTACCAAGAACTTTTATCTGCTTTTGAGAGAAACTCTTCCATCTATACATGCGTCCCTCCTTTCTATGCCTAGTGTATTCTTTTGATTTCTTTTTATTTTCTATAAGCTAATAAGTTTTTATAATTTTTTTTCTTGCATTATTTTTTATTTTCTTTTTTTTTGCACCACTGTTAAGCGTTCGTTATTCTCCCCCTCTCAAATTATAAATCTCTTTACAAAAGAATTTGTCCCAAATTATAAATAATTTTACAACATAATGAAGCATTATTATTTTTTTCTATCATACATTTATTATTATTTTTTAATTATTTTAATTTCTCTTTTTCACACCATTAATGAATGGTATTTTTTTTAACAAAATAACTCATAAATATTCTTTTACATAGATATCAAATAACTTATAATTTGTGACGAAGGAAATATTTTCTCTTTCTTTTACTTTTTCCTTTTTATTTCTCTCTTGTTAATATTTACTTCTCTCCCTCGTATACAACATCATTTTCCTTTCAAGTATGTTTGTTAGTCCAAAATGAAAAATGCTAGCAATATGAACACTGCAACCACTATTTGATTCTGATAACATACCAACTCAAAGAAGCATAGCTTCACTTGAAAGCAAAATAGAACAACAACATAAAAAATATTTGAAAAACAATAATAACATTCAATTAAGGACAAGAAACCCTCCCTAGTAGTGAAAAAGAAATAACACTTGAAAATAAAAATAAAAATAAATAGTTATGAGCAGGCACAAACCGACAAAATCAATAGGTACACCACAAATGGAAAACCACCAACGTATACGATATATAGCTAATCGGTAAATAGTAACAAAATGGCAGTGTGCACGTAAATAATTAAATATAACCATATAGATATATAGGTGATGGAATTTTGGCAAGAGTTAAAAGGAATAATTTTCTAAGCTGTTGCACCATAAGCTTAGGAATCAAATCAAATCAATCATATGTAATAGTGGCTCAAATTACCAACAACAGGTGAAGCTGGTAACATCAATCTAATCTATTGAAATAAATCAGGGTCTATTGTTATAAACAATATTAATGTCGTTTAAATAAGGTTAATGTGCATGTCTTTATATTCATATTGAGAAAGAAAAGACAATGAAGACAACGTCAAGAAAAACATAAACAAAAGAGAAGGCAAAAATAGTCAAAAATGAAGCCAAAAAGATGTGGTTTGGTTTGCATTGGTAGCCTAAGAATCAACATTGATACCGACACACAATGTCAAGACAATTAAGACATGAAGATGATATGATAGACACATGGAGGGAAACGATGTCAATGTTGAAAAAAATGTTTGGATAATAAATAATTCATGTACAGTACAAAGAAAACCCCTTGGCCCTAGGTCTCATTCTTATCTTGTACTCAAAGGCCAATGACTTCTTGACCTATATTTTGCCGTCCGTTGATTTATATGTTGTTCTAAAGAACTTCATTCATTCATAGTTATAAGTTAGAAACTTTTACCACTACTCCTAGTCTCATATTAACACCTTTCTTTCTTATGTTATACTACTAATTATTATTTATTTATTAAAGGGAAGGGTTAATTAATTTAAGGCTATAATAAGGTAAGGTGCTCCATCAAAACATACATACATCCAAAAGGGCAAAAGAATCCTTTTTAGTTAATGAAAGTTGTCAAAGAATTATGTCAAGGTTCCTTCCAAGACCAAATAGGGCCCATGCATAAGACAACATAAGGGAAATGGGGTCCAAAATTGACATATGAACATAACTTTCGCCATTGTTTTGTGACAACCCTAAAACAAAGACGAAAAAAATGGAGAAATTTTAAATGCCAAAACAAAAAAGGGTGTCATTGTCCACTTCTCTGATTCTGATAATGATAATTGATGAAATCATAAACTAGCTAGCTCGTAATATATACATGTGTGTATGTATATGTAAAAATCTATCCATGTCCGATTGTTAAGAGAGAGGATCCTCTTGGGTGTAATGCTCTGCAGTTTTTTGCGGTGTCTGCATCCAAACCCTTAATTACACAAATACATTTTCTCACTTTTATAATTGATGGCCAAGATCACACTTGAAAAGAAATAACTGAAGTTTATGAGAGAGCGCAAGTGATAGGAAATTACTAGAAAAAAATTGGACTTGTATTTTATGTTGTAGGAATTTTACGCAATTTCCCACATTATTGGCCATTGGTTTAAGGTCGGGCGGCTGAGATTTGTTGCAACATCTTGATGTAACGACCAAAAAAATCCAAATTTTCTTTCAAAATACAAAATGGGAAAATCCAATTTTAAAAAATCTACTTACATAATTTTTTTTAGACTTTTTGTCAAAATAAAAATAAAAAATGCAGACATAGAATGGAAATATTGTCTCGAATTACTTCGTGGCATTAGCCTGTACATGATGATATCTGTCGATAGTTCAATGAATGAAGAAGAAATTGAAAATAAAGGAGGAAATCGATGGAATTTTTTTAATTTAAAGATTAAAAAAAATTGGAGATCAATTTTTTATAGTTCAACAAAGGAAGAAGAAAATGGATTTTTTTTTAAGATTTAAAAATATATTGGAGATCAACTAGTCCCTAGATATTTTTGTTGCATGACCAAAATGTCTCTTACATTAATTAGTTTTAATTTCATGTGGTTAACTGCATGACAAATAGTCAATTAACATGCCACGTTAAATATATCATGATTCATTCAACAACGTCCAAAAAGAGCAAATTGTGTAAAAACTTGGACAAAAGAACTAATATGTTCACGTTTATTTTTGTAAAAGACAAAAAAATGTATTTATTATCTTGATGACTAAACTAAGCTCCCTTTTTTTTTAGACTTTCATGTTATAAATAAAAAAAAATCACCATCATTTAATTGTAATTAATCTTCATCGGATAACTCATAAGACACGCAAGATGGTTTATTCTCGCTTAATTCCAACAGGAAAAAACATACGCAAGAGCCAAATATTGAATTTCTAACCATTTAGATAAGGATCTAAGTCATTTACCACTTTAGTATATTGATTGTTGGTTATGTGATTTTTTATGAAGGAAACTACAACTTTTTTATGTCTATTTATAGTATAATTTTTTAACTATTGTTATCTTGTGTCCTAAAAATGTATGTTAAATTTTTTAAAAAGTATAAATTTATATGTAGAATAGAAATTTTTATATTTTAAAAATTTGAATGAACAATTTTGAAACATAATTACTATATGTAAATTATCTAACATGCATGTATAATGTATTAGCCTTTTCCTAATTTTGTTATTATTTCAATAGTGTGACACAACACAAGACATGTGGTAGAGACAACATTCCCCCACGCACGTGTAGAAGATGTGGCATGCATTTGTTGGTTGAAATTATAGCTGTTCCTAGTTGGCCTCATATGAAAGGTGTAGGACCCCACCGTCATAGTGATGAATGATGACAGAACAAACAAACATGCATTGGATTGGATTGGATTAGGGACACGACACATACTCTCTCATCTCTTGACTTTCCTTCGTCTCACTTCTCAGGAATCTCTGTCGTTATGGTTGTGGTCTCCCTGTCACGTCACGGGAGAGACGAAGAAAGAAGTAACCGTAACAAAGTTATTCTCTTAATCAACGTTTACGGTAATTTTCAAAGTTTTCAATTTCCAATCTATAAATTACCGAAACTTTTATAAAAAGTTATCATTTAAGGTCCTTAATCAATGTTCGGGGCCATTAGTTTCGGGCACCTGTTAACATTTCAATATATTTTTTTAGGGTTAAAGTTAATAGTGTTTTATCCCCTTGTAATATATAACACTTTCGATTTTGCCTTCTGTAAAATATTTTTTTTAAATTTCATCCTTGTACAATAACGATTCTTCAAGATTGCCCCATAAACCATATGACTCATCAGAATTTCTATGTGGATAATTTTTTTATTTTTCATTATTTTTTTGAATGTCACGCGCAAAAAACATATTATACGTCATTTATAATTAAAAATCTGAAAATTAATTTTTAAAAATTAAAAAAAATAAGAAAAAATTCAGATTATATTTTCTAATATAATAAAACACTCTGGAACTTAATTTTCAAAATAAAAAATAAAATAAAATATATTTCGAAAACTAGAAAAATAAATTCAAAATTAAAATAAGTTCAATTTTTTTTCTTAAATAAAAAAGTTTGGTTTACTTTTTCTAAAAAAATAAAGATTCAGGAAAATAAGAAAAGTTTCTATTTTCATATAAAAATTATTATGTAACAAAAATTAAATATTCTGGTAAAATAAATATTTTTTTCGAAATAAAACTTTTATTTTTTCTAAAAAAGTAAAATTCTGGAAAATAAGATAAGTTTTTAAATAAAAATATATATTATTTTTGTAAAAAAATTAAATATTCTGGAAAATAAAATGTATTTTATTGAAATATTTTTTTTAAAAAAATAAAAGTTCTGGAAAAAAAATTATTTTGAAAAAGTTTTTAGACTTTTTATTCCAGAATTTTTATATTGAAATAAAATCTGAACTTTTTTTAATTTCAAATCTGTTTTTCTAATTTACGAAATATATTTTCTAATTTTTTTTTATTTTGAAAATTAAGTTCCATATTTTTTTACTTTTTTGAGAAAAAAAATCTGAACTTTTTATATTGAAAATTAATTTTTTCGATTTTTAAAAATTTTCGAAAATTAATTTTCTGATTTTTAAATTATTTTTAATTATTTTTGTTTTTTTTTCATTTTTCTAATTAAATATGATGTGTTAAATGAATTATAAATGTGGCCAATGAAAAAATAAAAAGAAATATCCACATCAGCGCCACGTAAGAGATTCTAATGAGTCATAAGGGTTAGGGGGCAATCCTAAAGAATCTTTATTTTACAAGGAAGGAATCTAAAATAAATATTTTACAGGGGACAAAACCAAAAGTATCCTATATTACAAGGGGATAAAACACTATTAACCCATTTTTTTTTATAAAAAATGAATAATGTATTGGTATATTGCAATTACAAAGTTATAAAATAAAGATATATAAAAGGAATACATAATTTTTCTGAGCTGAATTCTTATTATTCTAATTATAACAATTTCGTATCTAAAATTTTTATATTGTTGATGTTATTAAAAAAGATTGAAAAATTATTGTACATTTAGCTTGGTCTAATGGTGTTGGTCGGGGACCGAGTATGCTCCTCCTTAAAATCTTAGATTTAATTATTCTTGATGTCAATTTGGATATGTTAGTTTAACTTCTACACAAAAAAAGAATTTTTTATCATATTTACAATATATTGTTGATAAAATTAAAAGAGATACATGACTTTTGGTTGAATTTCTATCTTAGAGTTGTACACTTCATTTACGCTGTCAATTTACAATTTTTTTTCTATAATATTATTTAAATCTTTAATTAAAAAATCAATTATATTTCATGATTATAGGAACAATTCCACAAAAATAGAAATATAGGCTAAATCTTTATTTGGTTATGATATATTTTAAATAATCTATAACTCAAATACGATAAAATAATCATATAGTTTAAGCACGATAGAAAAGTGAAAAAACAAAAATATTAATGTACGTCTTGACGATAGTTCCTAATAAATTTAGTGATCATGTGATAACAATACTCTTCTTTTGTACGATCTCTTTAATATTCACTTTCTTGTTAGTTTAAATCATTATGGGTATGTACTTTAGAAATAGAAGACACAAAGTTGTATATTTATATATTGATTTCTTCAAATAAAAGAGTGAATGATAGAAATAATGTTCAAAAAAGAGTATTGCTAACATTTCTCATTATTTAAAGGGTTATGCTAACTAGTGCGCTTGGGGTAAAATAATGCTATAAATAATGATAGAAATATTTTTCAATAATGAAAATAAAAATAATAATTATATTTGTCTTTTTTTTGGGTCGTATAATTAATTATGCTTGTCTTTTTCTCTTTGAATATTGATGTGAAGTTTGTATAAATTACTCGGTCGGTTGTTGGTCGATTGGATTGGATTGAGTGAAGGAAGAAATGCCAATGGCCCCGATGGGGATGGATGGGGGTGCCACTCTACCTTTCTATTCGTACTACTATTAATTCCAATCCAAACGGAGTTTCTTGGTGGAGTTAAATATAAATCAACAGGAGTGAGTGATAGTGCCCTCTATATTCATGATCTGTGTTCCACTAAGAATAATATGTTTTTTTTAGCTATTTTCCTAAGAAATAAGAGAGGAAAAAAGTTAATGTTTTTTTCTTATTTTCATCAATTCAGCAGAGTATATTTGTTATCTTATAAATATATATTGATAAAAGTTATTTTATATATATATACATATATATAAATTTTTAATCGTGTCTCATATAAGTAGTTCGGTTGGTGACACAAAAAGAGATTTAAAACCATCATAATGAAAGATCTTATCCAATATAAATATCATATTTATTTCTAGCATAACCCTTTAAAAATTATTTCTAATATAAAGCATAACCCTTGGATTAAACTACACGGCCAAAATCAAATTACATTAAAAAAGGTTGGCCACACTTGAATAAAAATAATTTGTTTTCTCTTCATTTTGTTCCTCTCTCACAAATCACGTGAATACGTTTTTCCTTTTTCAATTTTGTTAATCTGCATTTCGACATAGGTGTTATGGGTTTATGGCCACTGATTCATGTATGAGAAGCCCCACCCACCCGATTGCTTCTATTTTTAGTGGAATATCATTATTATTATTGAAATTGCTTCTTCTGTACAACTTCCTGTTTATTATTAAATTTGAATTGTTATTTGAAATTTATTCATGAACTAAACTAAGTAGTAGTACTCGATCTAGTACATTACAACCCAAATACTGTTGTATTTATCGGTTTGAATGAATATAATTACCACCAACAACACCATATAAAGTCTGTACCGACAGAAGCAAAAATAGAAAAAGTAAATGATTCTGATCCTATCACACCTTGATTATCCCTCACATAAAGTAGTAGGATATGGTATGTATGCATAGTAGAAATAGAAAAGTAGGAGTAATTACATTTGCTGACCATATCAAATCAAAGAATGTTATGGTACGAAGGATGGATGCCCTTATTGCATTGGGATTAATACATGTATGTACTTTTTAATTATTTCATTCCGAACAACTTATGTATATACATGCATGCCTTAACCCTTAGTTATTAGGGTATATTAAATCTTTTAAGCCACATAGAGTGGTATATAGATCGGTGTTTGGTGTATACAAATAGGTAGTAGTAGGGTAGATGTACATGTAAAACTATAAGACTACATACCACGGGAGTTCCTTTATTATGACAACGTAGGACCACTTTAATTCATGAATGGGGTATGTGCAAACTCAGAGTAGCATCTACACCAGCAACACATTCAATGCAACAAATCAAGTAACATTGAACTATTTAAAGTTCTCTCTCAAAAGTTTTAAGTTGATGTATTTTCTGAAATCGGATACCAGTGAAAGAGATCCAAATCATATCATCTAAACGTTTTTAGATAAAAATGAATGTTGTAATATATAATGTGTTGTGCTATATTTTTATGCCTTCAATAAAATTAAAATGCATGATGACAATTGAATTATGAAGTGGTGCTGGTATAGAATATGCGATTTATGACGCTGTTTGTTACATTTTTTTAATAAAATAATCACTTTTTTACATTAATTATTTTTAAGAATTTTGAGTATGTTTGTTTTAACTAAAAAAATTATTTTCCTCCCTAGAATGAAAGGTGCTCTCTGATATTGAAAACCACCTCTACAATATAAGAGAGCGAAGAAACTCAAGTAAATAAAACAGTGATTTTGGACAAAGTAATCATTTAATAACTTTCATTATTACAAACAGTGTCCTTGGTTGTCCTCTATCATCTTCCCTGTTTGTCCTTGTGTTTGGTTGTCATCCAACAAAATATTTAACAAGTTGAAGAAGGCTTTGACAAAAAATAAATATATTTAGAAGGTTAGGGTTTTAATTTTGTTTTGCCTCTCATTCCTTTTCTTTTACCAATCACTACTATTTTCCATTGACTTCTGTTTTTTGTTTTAAGAAGCCAAAATTATTATAAATAGAAACTCTTGGCACAAGATGTGTCATGATGAAAACAAGTTACACCTTACAAAGCTCATTTTTATTTTCCCTTTATTTTTGTTTCTTAAGTATGTATATATATATGGTTTTGCTAGAAGACACCTTTTATGAAGGTGTGTTTTAACAAAATTATAACTAAAAAGTGAAAATCACACCTTGAGATGTGAGTTGCTAAAAGACACCTTCATAGATGATTTCTAACAAAACTCATATATATATATATATATATATATATATATATGAGTTACGATAGATCCACAGAGTAAAAAGTATTTAACATATGATTAGTATATATTTATTAAATCTATATGAAAATTATGAATATAACAATATATATTAAATTAAGGGTTTACCTACGTGAGTCAGATCAGATTGGGTTTGAGCAAACTTAAAATCCAAACTATATATGATAGTTTGATTTGGACAAGGTAAAATAATCACTTGTTAGATAGCTGGTTACCCAAATTACTTTTTGTTTCTTTATTTTCTTAATATCAAGTAACTAAATGACGAGTCATCATAATTTTTCATAAAAATTATTCAAATTTTTTATTTTCTTAAAATAATTGTATTAGTATCTATATTTTTTTTAAAGGTGTTTTTTTTTTACTCAATTTTTTTGAATGGTGTTAGTATCTACTCCATCCGTGTAAAAATGAGTGTCGTTTTATCCAAAAAAAAAAATTTAAAATGAATGTCACTTGCACTTTTCAATGTAAAATTATTATTTTACTTCAAATTGTACTCTCTAATTAATTATTACACTGCCTCAAAAACATTACACCAATAGTAAATAAGGCTAATTTAGTAAAATTGCTATTTGTTTCCACTACATGTCTTCATTTATGTGTAAAAACCTTATAACATGTTCGGAACGGTGTTTATAATGGCTTTCTCGCGTTCCAATGGTAAATTAACCTGAATTTAAAGAAGCTATAGCATTTGGTAAGCGCACGTTTTTTTGCTATATAGCCAAGGTTTTACAATTCGAAAGTATACCTCATCTCGTTTTACCTAGGTAAACTCGTAGCTAAATTTAAATTATATAGAATTTACTATACATAACATATGTAAGCAGGGACGGATCCAGAAATTTCATTAAGTGGGGTCAAGGTCGTTTATAAAAAATGTTCATAAAAAATATTTAAAAAACTTTGAAGACCATCTCCAATGGGGATGTCTCAAACTTTGACGACTTGATACCTATTTAAAAACCTTTGAAGACTCGACATTTTCAATTAAAATATAATGATATAAAATTATTGATAGTTGATTAGTGGGTTCCATTTAAGAAATTTGTGTGAGATGTTGGGTTGGAGAGATTGAGTGTTTATTAGGTACTATTATTAAAAAAATATAAATGAGTGATGTGTACACGTGAAATCCATTTAAGTACCAAAAAATGGATTTATTTATTAAGAATGCTCGTAGAGTTTATTCATAAGGCACATTTTCCATCACTTATCATGCGATCCACTTTTGCAAGTTTGAGATGTGTTGTGCACAGGTCGAATTAACCTTCTGAGAAGAGAAGGGGAAAGAAATTGCATGTGACTCACTTTAGTTTTTTTTTAATTCTATAAATGGGACCCATTAGATTAACTTAATTGAACGGTTGTGATTTAGTGTAAGTCTTTTGACTTACACCTGGTGTCAACGGATCATGTCTCATCATATAAACCACATTTTATCATTTATTGAATTAACCTTAAAAATAGATTTTTGTTTATAATAGTGACTGAAATGTATACTACTTAATTGTAGTACTAATATCTTGGTGTAATTGTTTGTTTTTAGTGCACTAAACAAGCTTTTGTGGGGTCAACATAAAAATGCATGTGGGGTCATCATCTTAATTTATGTGGTTACTAGTTAGAAAAATAATAGACATGTGGGGTCAACAGCCCCCAATTATGTCTACGTGGATCTATGCCTGTATGTAAGCTAATATAAATATTGTAAACAAGTCAATCATTGCAAGAATTTTGGTTTTTACGGGCAGAATTAAACTTGGCATAAAAATATGACTTAATTATAAAGGGAAAGTATAAAAAAAAAACCACTATAATAAAGCGTTATTCTCAACTTAGCATAAAAATACAAAATTAACTCGTAAAATCATAAATATCGTGTGTTATGGTGTTCATTTCAAAAGGTTTTAGGAGAAAGAAATGCAAGACAAGGCAAAAAAAATGTTAACTATAAAGGCAAAACAAGTACTTTGGGCTATTGGGCTTGAAAAAAAGGAATTGGATTTTAACAGAAAATCGACCTAAAACCAAAAAAGTGTGTTTTTAAGTGTTAACTCGTAAACTCAAAAGATTTTACTCGAGTTTATTGTGTGTTAACTCGCTCAAACTCGTCAAACTTTTTGATTTCAACAAAAAAACAATTTTACCTCTGAGTTGACACAATTTTGACACCTAAAAACGTAAACTCGTCCGAGTCTGCATACAACCACTAAAACAAATAGTCACTTAAACAACACTCTTTTTGAAACGGATGGAATTTTTTTTTTTTCTTTTGAAAGAAAAACGGATGACATTACCCCTAGTTGTTTCGGAGGTAATTTAACCTTAATGACAAGTATGATTTGATTTAAGAACGAATGAGATAGAGATCACATGTTGAATAATGGGGATGAAGAAGTTTGATGTTCCTTCCTTCAACAAAAAAAAAGTTTGATGTTCTTGAAATGAAAATGGTAATTGCTTATAAGAAGAAAAAAATCATTTGGTGAGGCCTACTTACTCCTTGATGAATTGAGAGTAATTTACCCATAATGACAAGTAAAATTGAATTATGAAACGAAGGAGATAAAGATCACATGATGAAAGAAGGAGATGAAGAAAATTGATTTTCTTAAAATAAAAATGGTAACTAATTTTATGAATAAAGATGTAGAAAAGTGGATTTTTCTTAGGGATAAATTATCCCCAATTCATCAAGAAAAAACCATTAACATGTACTGAGGTAATATCAACTTTCAATAATGTATTATATCAATAAAAGTAAAATCAGTTTTCAACTTCTACAAATGTAAAAACAAATGTTACTATATCAATGATATTCATGTTAGTATCTATATCTGTATATTAACATTTAATAAAGTAGATTTAGCTTTCAACAATGTATATCCTTTTATTACATCATCACAGACAGTTCATAACACTCATTTTGTAGACAATTAATAAACTTTATGGACTTAATAATGCACTAGTAGATTACTTTGTGAGTGGCGTAAACCTAGAGATTAGAAGATATGTCATGATCCACACACCTATATCTTTTTTGTGAAAGAAGTATGCCTACTAAAGCCTAGGAAGAAAAATACACATCAAACACCAAAATACCAAAATGAAAATTTCTAATATCCAAATAGAGCTAACTGCCTAACTTTATTCTAATAAGCCAAAAAAAAAAAGCTACAAAAATAATAGTACTACTCCATTACTCTAAACTCCAAATCAACTGAAATGCATCTTAAGAAGGAATAAAGGTTTATGCTATTGATGGGATAAGAAATTTTCATTCACATACAAATTTCCTAACAAACATTTAGGAAGAATAAAGGGATACTGTTAGGAACCTAATTACAAATGTTCAAACATGTTTTCTACCTTTTGTGTTCTCTTATATTTATACAAATAGCCCTATAACAATGTTAACTAACTAACTAAACTAAACAACTCTTAACTACTTTACCTAGTCTAGTTAGCAATTATTCTATATCCTAACAAATACCGATGAAGAGAACGAACCACTTGATTTATCACAATCAAACCTTGAGCAGCAAGGTAGAGAATACCATTTGTCTCTAAAATGCTATGAAAGGAGTAAACATTGTTGCTACTCTAAAATTTCAAGGTCAGATTGGCAAAATAAGTGTCAAAATAACTTCAATTGAAATAACACATTGTTTTAAAGTGCTAGCAGGAAATGGCCAAACAATGAAAGCATAAGAGTTTATGCAACAACTTCATGTCATAGTTCAATGGCATGAATTGTGAATACTGGTGTAATTGGTATTTGCAGAAGGGGCATATATGATCTTAAGAATGCAGAAGACTAATACCATTGATGAAATTTTCACTATTCAACGGATTTAGGGAAAATCATGAGATTGTGTGCTACAATAACTCCATAAATAAACTGCACCAGAAATATGGTAGTTGGAGATTTTGTGTGAAGTATAGGACTTTAAATGATAAACCTGTTAAAGATAGTTTTTCTATGCACACAGTTGATGAATTGCTATGTCCCATAATGATAAACCTGTTAAAGATAGTTTCTCTAAACTAGACCTAGACCTTAGGTCTGGATACCATCAAATACCAGTGCAACCTGAGAATAAACACAAAACAATAGAGAAAACATCATGGCCATTATGAATCGTTAGTTATGCCTTTTTTGCTTGACTAATGCCCCTGTAACTTTTCAAAGCCTAATGAACCAGATTTTTTTATATACCTTGAGAAAATATGTGCCAGTTTTCTTTGATGATATCCTCATCTACATTCATACATTGCATGAGCACCTAAAGTATATTGAATATGTCCTTAGGGAGATCCAACATTATGTATAATGATTTCAACAGATTGTAGTAAGAAATGACCTCAGCACAATGTTAGCTTTACCAAACTTCAAACAATCATTCATATTTGCATATGGAATTGGAATATGGGTGGTAATGCATCAAAATGGCCACTCCGTAGCTTATTTTTCAAAAAAGCTAGCACGAAGAACTCAAAAAGAGTCGACATACTTTAGACAAATGTTAGCCATTACTGAAGTCATTGCAAATTTAGACATTAACTACTTTGGCAGTACACAAAGCTTGAGAAACCTCCTAGACTAAACCTTGCAGACACCTGAACTACAAGAGTGGCTGCATAAATTCCTGGGATATGACCATGTAATTGAATATGAACAAGGAAATTGAACATACATGATGACTCATCCATAGTGTTGACGATGGCATGGTCCGAACCAAAAACTGACTTTGTGCAAAGAATTGTTGGAAGCTACATAAGGGAACAAGAAGATACAAAGGATTATAGATCAAAGCACCAGCCGACCCAACTTGGAGTCAAATCACACAACAAAAGGGAGATGGATGTATCCGAGAGGAAGAACGGCCATACTCGAGGACTCAAGAGTCAAGTCTAATTCAGATGATATTAGGCTATGTTTTCACGGTGGAATGGACAACATCATACACACATTAAAGTGAAAGCTAAGATTTCTAGCTTCTCTAAATCATGGAAAAATGTGTATTAGGATACAATTTGGTATATGGAAAAGCTAAAACAAACATCTACTTAAAAGAAAACCATAATCTCCTATTGAAGGACAGTCGGTAATACCAAGACCCTGACTGGAATAGTATTACAGTTCTATTAGCCAACTATGCAAAAAAGACATCATGTAGAATCTAGAAATCAATACAGAACTGTGCAATCTTCCAACATTCAAATACAACTCACGACCTACATATTGGCCTACTTCAACCACTACCAATTCCATCCCATGTTTAGGAAGATGTGGGTATGAACTTCTATCACATGACTGTCTTACAAAATATGCCTTAAAAAGTGATTCTAACAGCAAGTCAGTAGCAGAAGTATACATAAATCAGATTGTGAAACTTAGTGGATAGGTCGATTGTATCATATAGGGATAAGGTGTTTAAAAGCAACTTTTGGGGGAAACAAATTTGTTTCAACTGCAAGGCACTACACTAGCCATGAGCTCAACATATTATCCCCTAACATATGGGTAATCAGAGGTACTCAATAAATGCCTAGAGATGTTTCTAAGGTGTTTTACTTTTACCAACCTAACAAGGCCTTAACATGAGTTTAGTGTTGCTATAATGCAGCTTTTCATACAAGCATTGGAATGCCACCATGCAAAGCACTATATGGCAAAGACCTCTCAAATGGTATGGATTTTAAGAAAGAATCAAAAGCATGGATGGAGTAGTATCTCACATGCTTCAATTGCCAAGATCAGCAAAATTCACCTGATGTTTCATGTACCTCAACTGAAACATTTCAAAGGAATGCCCTATGAAGAGTAACTACCATTGTCTTTAACTATGTCAGAAGTTTGGACCAATAGTACAACCTGCAGCAGTACTACAAGCAAGTTCAATTTTTCATGGTAATTACACTGAAACCATATGTCCGATGGGGTAACACAACAAAAGTTGATGCAACATAGGAACAACTAGAGGATACAAGAGTCAACTTTCGTACTTTCATCCTTGAGAACAAGGATGAGAGGAATGAATGATGTATGTGGATTCCTTCTGGTTTTCTTTGGGTACTTGGCCCTTCAGCTATACACTAGAAGTTGAGATCTTACAGAAATTCAATAACACAAGTACAGTCTATCCATTCAAGTGATAAACAATACAGTAACATGCACATTCAATAAAACAAAAACAAAAATATTTAAAATGTATTAATATAAAATACAAAGTACACATTAAAATAAAATAAAAAATAACAGGAAATATCCTTATGAAACAAAAATAACGGCTTAAGTAGGAGCTAACTCTTCAAACTAAATTATACTAAAAAAACAAAGTCTAATAGTCTGTCTATAAAGGGTAAATAACAAAACCCATTTTGAAGCTGTCTGAAAACTGGAAAGTCGTTTTTCCAGACCATGGAATAGCCATGCATGTGCTCTTCCACTAAAATTGTGTGCCATGTTACCATACATGTGATATCATTGTCCTTGCCTTTAATTAATCCTTTGACTTCATGTCCTCATAGCACATGCAGCAAGTAATGCAAAGGATTCTTGCCTCTACTTCAGCCATATATATATATAACCTCACTGCCATGCCATGTCATCCAGTTAAACACCTACTTTTAACATACCATTCTCAAGCACTAATTACTGATCTGCTGCAACTAACTTATTATTTTACCAATCAATTTACAGTAATTAAACAAATGATGCTAAGTAATATATCAAGAGACTAAAATTAAAACAATAAACAAAGGAGGATCCTGTCTGGCACAAGTACACCATCTCATCTTCAAAAAGATCCAGGATAACACTGTCCTACGGAATTTCCAGGAACATTTGATGGAGCCAACTTACGGACCCTAACGCCGTCTTTGATGACTACGCCTCGCATCTCCAGAACCTTCTTGTGACTGTTTGAGTGCACAGATGCTACAAAAGTGGGGCTGTTCGCTGGCCGGTATTCAGGATAGAGGCGGCCGGACCTGTACCGAACACCACAAGCATTGCAGAGCGTTTTGGGACCGTTGGGTCCCTCTCTCCATTGTGGAGTCTCTGTGACCTCGCAATGTGTGCACTTTCTCGTGACAACTGACTCTTGTGATGAGGATTTCTTCGTTTCAATATCACCCGAGAACACATAGAGGTCCCTTTTTTTCTGTTTCTTTACTCTGTTTAAATCTGACTCAGAGGCAGATATCTTCTTATGCAAAGCCTGTAAGCTAGCAATGAAAGAAATCGAGAATACAGGATTTAAGCTTGAAGGACGCCGGCGTTTACTTCGCGCACGCTTTACTGGGATGACAGGCAGATCAAAGCCGGAATTCTCAACTGAGGAAGCACTGCTGCCTTCAAAAACAGAAACCGGGCTGTATTGAAGCACAACTTTTTTTTCATAGAAAGGGACATTCTGATTGGGAATAGTTTTTCCATATGTTGGTCCAGCAGTTCTTGCCGCTTCTTTTATTATTGGGGAAATGCCATTAAACTGCAAAGCCAAGTTATCATCAAAACAACAAAAAAGGAAATATAAAAATTGGATGCAGCATCAATGGATAGTAATCAATTATAAGGCTATGGTATATGCTTGTTTGAATTAATAATTGAAAGAGGAAATTGGGTGATATGCTACTTTGGTAAAACAAAGTCATAAAGTATAGTTATCAATTATCAGATGTTGTCAGGTCAAATCATCAAAATAATAAGGACCAAATACACTAAGTCACTCACAGAACTTGGATGTCATTACAATTTCGGTTTGCAACACTAAATACAGTCCTGAACTATTGTCTCTTAAGAAAGTGTGACTAAGATGCTTGAAACGTCATCATTTTCTGTTTCATTATATTGAACTTCATCTGCTTAAAAATCTATAATCAGCCCAAGTCTAGTTTCAGCCACTTTACCAGACTCAAGAAGCTTCATCAATTTAAATTTGAGCAGAAACAGAAATTGCTTTGTGCAAGGGTCCAGTTATTTAATACTGGATCCCACCATTTACCAAATACTATCACACAAGACACATTCATCTAATCATCCACTGCTTCAGGAAACAAATTTACATCTTTTAATTTCTACACATGCATACCATCTATACATCATCCAAAATAACCAAACATTTGCAAACTCCAAGCATTGTTCATATATAGTTGCCAGAAACTTTCTTATTTTCTGAGCGCAACACACCAACAAATACAAGTTACGAGTGCGAAAGTGTTGTTAGGACTCGAGACTTAAAAATTCACATGGTGAAAACTAATATATACTTAAAAATATCGACATAGCTGCAAATTAATTACATTTAAGTTCGTGTTATAAGGCTATGGTATTGTTGTTCATTTTATTAGACCCCCTTTAACAAAATTGAACACATAAATTAAATGAATAATCTGGGAACCGAACAATGATGATTGGTAATTTGTTACCGTTACACGACTTAAACTAAACCAGATGACTCATTTCCTAACCTATATCTTTTTTTTTTTTACTGTTTCTGTTTTTTCTGTGCGGGGAGGAAAGAGATTACTCAAAACTTCCTACTTTCCTCCTCCCTTTGTTGTGAAACCTCTGAAAAGTTCCAACTTTAGGTGCATAAAGGCTACAAAGTATAGAGAGGATAATTTAGGTTAATAGCAGATGAAACAAGGGAAACTTTCTCACAATTTCTATAACTATATGTTATATTGCAATTTCCTGTTACTACCGATAATGAGTAAATCATATTGGCGGCACACTGGTGTTGCTACCCACAGAATAGGCTCAGCAGCATACATTAATCAGAGCATCAGAGGCGGATCTATGTTTGCCTGAGGGGGTGCATCAATGAAAATGTACACACTTTTTAACCTTTTGCCCTAGTTTTTATTTTAATACTATTAATAAGGATCTGCTTTTTAACCATCTTGTATTCCCTTCTGTGTCTTCACAAATCCCATTACCGCTGTTCTAAATTGATAATCACATTGCATCTCTTATCGTGCGCAATCTAGACACCAGCCCATCGTATATCTCACATCACAATTTTTAATTTGATCAAAACAGGTATCTTTTCTTTTGCTTTACTACTTGATTTCAACAATATATTACATACTTTATTAAATTAAATAGAAAAACAATTTATTTCACACCGCTGACCATATTATTATTAGTTGTTTTGCACTGGTTCTTGCGTCATGAAGACCATTTTGGATTTGATTTGACTGTTTGGGATTTGATTTGTTATTATTACCGATTTGATTCGAAACGTATAATCACACAGAGGACACTTAATATAAATGAAACAGATTCCTTGCCGTTTTTCCACTTAAGGCACGGTGCCTTTAGGCTGATGATGGAAAATGGGGAGATAACGACGAGAGAGAATGGATCAAAGAGATCGAGAAAAAGGTAGGCGACTTTTCTACAATAAACGATCGTAAGGTATCTAATTTATTGTATTGGATATATTTAAATTTTATGTTTTCAACATCTGTATTAATCTTCATATATGTATCTTTTGGTATAAATTGGATATCCTCTGCACTCAACTTTGAGGTTAATCCCTCCAATCGCGTGGGAACCAAATGAGCGGCAAACTCTCCCTAAGGGGTTTTAACGTTGTTACATTCCAAGGCTCAGAATCAAACCCGAGACTCCTGGTTAAGCTGAAGCAACTCATACCATCTCTTCTAAGCACCCTTGGATTTTATCTTATATGTATGAGAAGAATTATTATTATTAATCATTATTTTTAATTAATAAATTGTCCCTGCTTACCCAGGTTCTCGAATCCGCCGCTGAGTATGCAACTAAACTTGCTCAATAACCCTTCCTATTAAGTAAAGGCATGAAAACTGAATCTCTAGCAAACAAGACATCCACATTTTCACTCACATTCTCCTAAGTCAGACCAAATTCAATCTACATGTCATGTCGTTTATCACAAAGTAGTTTGGTTTTGATATTTTTCTGTCAATCTGACAAATTCCCTAGACACTATTCTAGTTTACTTTATCAAGTCACTGGTCCTGCAAAGGTTCTAATTGTAAAAACTCAGTTGCCCAAGTACCAAGAAGTGGGAGCTATGGAAAACCCAACTTTAAAATATTCTAGTTGTCTAAGCAACAAGATTAACATTTACTCCTAAAGGCCTGAGTTCAAAGTTCAGCAAAAACTTTTCATTCCTTAAGCTCAAATAAAACGGCCATGGTTAGCAAGCCGATGGATTCATGGTGTTTCAGCTTCACATAATAAAACAATGTATGCAGTCAATTTACCAAATATAAGAGCACTGCATTGAAGTATAATGGGCTAATCGCAACTTTTCATGTATACAACGACTAGCAGAGAAGTAATACATCAGAAAATAGGTTAAGCAGATAACAAACATCAAAGTATGGAATCCAAATTATCATAAGTAGCGACAGAATACTCACAGGAGCAGAGAAGCCTTCCCCGAGTTGGGGATTTTCATTTTTTATTTTACCACAGAATACTGCTGGGGACACTGAAAAAACATCAAAACACGGCTCTCCAAGAGCACTCCAATCTTCTTCAGCATTATTTGCGTCCACATCTTCCAATGGAAAATCGAAAAACTTGAGATCATCGAAAGTCTCATCAGACAAACCATTAAAATTCTTGTCAAAAAACCAAGATCCCTTCATATTCGGAATATCCTGTTTCAAAACAACAAACACACACATTATCACCCTTTACCACACAATACACCATAATTCAAATTGAAACAAAACAAATTACAAATCATTGGTTCAAAATCGCCCAAATATTCAAACTTTATGCCATTAAAAATGTTAATCTCGTATGACCCAATTCATATAATCATGTACTATTTTTCTCTTGAAAACTTGGTATCCGGCCCAACGACCGACTAATCCTTAGACCAATCCCACCGTCCATTAGCGGCCCCAATTGAAGCCAGAGCAAAGCCCTATACGGACGGACCAGTCCAACACGATACAACATAGTTCAAATTGAAACAAAACCAACAATGAATCATCAGTTCAAAAAATCACCCAAAAATGCCAACTTTTTGCTAAAATAATGTTCGTCTTGTATGACCCAATTTGTATAATCATGTAATACTTTTTTTTTAAACTCGGCATCCGGTCCAATGACGGAATCCTGGAACCAATTCCACTGTCCACTAGCGGGACACAGAAGCCGGAGCAAAGCCCTGCCTAGACCAGCCCAATTGAAGCCAAAGCAAAGTCCTGGACCAGCCCAATTGAAGCCAAAGCAAAGCCCCTATCCGGACCGACCCAACACAGAAATTGTTAGCACCTACGACCTAGCGAAGAGCACACTCCTACGTCCCAAGCCGAACACGACCAGGCTAACCACTAGGGTTGTATAATTAAGTAATACAACAATATTTACCATGACACAGTGAAATTACACACATTGTATTTTCACACAAAATCAACCAAAATTAACCAATTTCCACCATTATAACAAAAAATAAAAAACACCCAGAAAGCAAAATCAAAGAAAAAATGCATGCAAATTCAAAATAATAGAATTATCCATAGTGAAAAAAGAGGGGTAAAAAGGGAATTAAAGGTAAAAAACAAACCTCAGGCATAGTTGTTGAAGAAGAGTGATGAAATAAAGCACATTGCAGTGGAAAAGAGAAAGAGAGAAATTGAGACAAAAACGAAGAAAGATCGAAAGAAAGAAGAGAAAACGTTTGTATCTGTCTGTGTCTGAGTTTGGTAAATTAGGTTTTATTTTTTCAGCAGGCGTTGCTACTATGTGGAAACCCTCATTCTCCTCTCGTGACTTAAATAAATTATTATTATTATTTTAAACTAAATAATTTCGTATCTTTTTTCTTAAGGAATTATACCCTATTTTTCTCATTAGCTTAATATAATTGGTTTCCTTTTATAATATTTGATTTGATTTGATTTTAAAGAAATATAATTAGACGAGTTGGATTTTGAAAATTACCAAAATTATATAAGATATACATTAAGGCTCGTCTTAAAATGCGTTAAAAGTATCATCGTCGATTGTCTTTTTTGTAAAAATAATAACGTATCATATTGTCTTTTCTTAAAAGAATATCGTATTATCATGAAGATTGAACGGATGTACCTATGAAACTTTCAATATAATACTACATATATTTTAGGGTTAAATATGTTTTTGATCCCTATAAATATACCAACTTTTTGTTTTAGTCCCTCTAAAATTTTCCTTCAACTTTTGGTCCCTTAAATATTTTCCATCTTCACTTTTGGTCTCTCCTTTAAAGTAAACTCATATGTAGAATTCATATTTTTGAATATAATTTTGCAGAAAAATTCAAAATATTATAAGAATCACTCCCAAAAACATTTAGAATTATAAATTTTTATATTTTTTACAGTTAAAAATTCATATTTAATTTGTATTTTGTTAAAAAATTCTATTTTTTTTTGGAATTTTTTACACATTTCTGATCAATTTCATTTAAAAATACAAAAATTAAATTAAAAATAGGGACTAAAAGTAGTGATTAAAAATTTTACAGGGACTAAAAGTTGAAGTAAAATTTTAGAGACTAAAACGAAAAGTTGACATATTTATAAGAACCAAAAACATATTTAACCCTATTTTTTATTTACATTTGATTATATTTCTTTTTGTGATGGAGGGTCATATTATCAAATTTACCAATATCATGTTGGCACTCGCTCATATTTTAGTATTTCATATTTCGTATAAAATGAAAATAATTTACATTGACAATTTTTGTATATACCAATTTAATCTGATTTTATTCTGTAAAAAAAAAATATTTTTATACTTACCTATTAAACTCTATTTTTTAAGGAACTATATTTTTTTCTTGTAAAAAAAAAAGGAACTATATTTTTACTTTTGTAAATAAAACAAAGTTTGTGTATATTTTTCTATTTTTTTGGTAATAAGTTTGTTTATATTTAGATTTTTTACATAATAATTGCTTGAATAGGTATAATAAAGCTAAAATTGCGAAAATCTAGAAATTCCAAAAGCAGGATTACGCATATCAACTTTTAAGAAGAAAAATAAACTGAAACAGCTTGCAAAAACTTAACTAAGAAGAAAAAAGTATAATTATTTTACTGTTTTTTAAGAAAATAATTGTAAGAATGTCAATGCCATGAGTTTTTTTTTTTAAATACTCTGGTAGCTTAGATTCACATGTTTTAAGTATTGAGATGTGAAATAATCCAATCAAAGAAGTGAGATAATCTAACATTCGAACTCCAACGCTTATAAATAATATCTCCGATAACTACCAACTGAACTAAAACTAATTTACAATTTAAAGATTTCAAATTTTGGTTATAGGATTTTATTTAGCTTTTTTTTTTTACTAAAAAGGATTTTATTTGGTTAAATATTTATATTTAGTATTTATTCAAAAAAATCTATATTTAGTATTTGCTCAAATGTTGTTTGTGTCATTTTACGTCAATTAATCCATACAAAGTTTTGTTCTCAGCTTTTAAATTGGTCATCTACAAAGTCCTCCGATTATTTGTTTTTGTTTGTTGTTTTTCCTGTAATTAACATTGTTTTCTTAGTTTTTTGTGTGCATTTCTTGTAGCGCGGATAACCCTAGTGACTAAAAATTCATTTTTATAAGATGAATAAGTAAGGTGTTTGTGTTCTGAACTCCAGTCTGTGTATGAGTTATGTATTGTATTTATCAACTAAGTTAAACTTACGAGAAACGAAAATATATTCTTTTAGTAAGTCATAATCCAAAAGTTGTGAAAATAGAAAAATTTGATATGGTTTCAATTTCCATTGCCAAACATTATTTTACTTTTTTTTTCTTTTCTTTTTAGGTGATCATCGCCAATCTTTGTTTTCCTTTTTTTCTATTATTAGTCTTGAATTTTTTTGCTAATAGTATGAGGTCTTGAATTTTTTACTAATAGTATGAGTCATGAATTATATAGTGTGCCAAGAAAAAATCATTCAATTAAAGCAAAAAAAAAAAAAAAAGTGTAGCAACAACAAAAAAAGTTGAAAATTGAAAGGAAAAGAAAAAGAAGAAACATTTAAGAAGGTTGGTCAAATGAAGGTGGTAACGGTGATGGGCATGAGATATGGATCTAAAATGAATTATTTAAAGCAAAAATAGTTGGATCTCAAAAAAATGAATATTTATGTGAATGATTGTATCACACACAAGATTTGATACACTGTTTTGCACAAACAAACAAAATCCATTCAGTGATCACCGACGGTGCACACGGGACCAATCACAATTATTTGTTTATCTTTTTCTTACTCGATCTATATTTTATTTTTTTTAAAGAAACTTATGTATACTACTGCCTTATTATAAGTTCCTTTAGTTACTCTATTTAAAATAAAAAGGCCTAAAATAAATAACAATTGATTGGTCTAAGTATTGAGGAATTAGGGTCTATTAAATAAGTGATTAGAAGTTTGATATACGTAGAAAATTCGGCTCAGAAAAAAGATTTCGTCTTGTATGTGAAACATATTTTTTGGCCAATGTCATCTAACGCTAAATAAGAGTAAAAATTTATACCTATAATACGAAGTGATGTGTTTGTGATTTTTGTGTTTCAATGAGTTTATTGCAATGTTTTAAAAATTATAGTGAAGATAGAACCAATGACACCCTCGGGTCAAGGTTCAACTGATTGAACCATGTTGAACTGATGTCATTTAAGTTATTTAATTGTAATAAATTGGTTCTAAGTTTTTTTGGTACCACTTAGGTTCTTTATGTTAACTAATTGTAACAAGTTGGTTCTTTAAGTTTTTATGTATCAATTAGGTCATTTAAGTTATTTAACTCTAACAATGCGGGGTATTTTAAATCTTGAAAATGTAAGTTATTCAGGGTTTAAAAGTTACAATTAAATAATTTAAAGACCTAAGAGTTACGAAAAATACTTAAAGGACTAACTTGTTGCAATTAAATAACTTAAAGGATTTCTGGTGTAATTTAGTCAATTAATTAATACTCCATCCATTTTTAAATACATGTCACAGTCAATCACTTTACACGTTTCAGAGTCCAGGTATGCTCCATTTAGGTATTGCTCCATTTAGTCTATTTAGGGGCTTCGATGTGAAACATGTGGCAAATGAAAATCCAAGGACTGAGATTTTAAATTAAAATAAACATTTATTTAATTAAAAAAACAAGAAACACTGATACGTTCAATCCCTTAAACACAACGCTTCCTCTACCCTTTTCACCACCACCCTCTTCCCCTCTCCGCTGCCCTCCTCCATCTCCTCTGTTTAATCTACATATATCATCATCGTCGCAACCCTTTTATCCATCTAACTCTCGTCATCGCCGCCACTCTCACTCCTCCGACCGCCGTAACTGAAAATGTCGAGCAATGAACGGAGAAGGTAATTGAAGAACGATTCAGCAAAAAAAAAATCTAGAATAGATGAATCAAATAAAGGAGGTGAAAATGAAATAAAGGTCGATGAATCAATTGGTCTTATATAAACAATTTGATTGAGATAAAACTTGAAGAAATATTGTGGCAATTGCTGAAGGTTAATATGTATTTTCTAGAACATATGTAAAACCGTTCATTGAAGACTAGAAAAGGTTGAAAAGACAATGGTTTCAACGACGGTGATGGAAGGCGGCGGCGGAGAGGGGAAGATGGCGGTGGTGAAAAGGGAAGAGGAGAGAACGTTTCAGTGTTTCTCTTTTTTTTATATATATTTAAAATCTTAGCCGTTGGATATTTGTTTGCCGCATGTCTTGCATCTAAACCCTTAAATGGACTAAATGGAGCAATACCTAAATGGAGCATACCTGGAATCCACATCTTAATACACAATTTTGACCAATGATATATTTAACTATTGATAAACAAATTGTAAAAATGTGATATTTTGAAAAAATATCCGTTGAGATAAATCAAACAACTTCTTATATACTAACATTTATATTTATAAATTAGTTAAAAAATATGGTCAAAGTAATTATGTAAATAGTTTACATTGTAAAATTGCAACATGTATTTAGAAACAATGAGAGTATATATATAGTTATTTACTTCAATAGAAAGAAAAATAAGTTAGTTGTTTAACCAAGTGATTTGCCTCAAGTGGTTAACAAGTTTCCTCATGAACAAATTGTTTGTGACCCGAGTTTAATTCATGGTAAAAATAATTATTGGTATGACTTTACATATCTCTTGATCAAACTTCAAATTACTAAGATCTCTCTCATGGAAACCAGTGGTTTAACATATAATCAAAATAAGTTAGTTGATGATAAAAAAAAAGGCTTAAATGCTCTTTTGGTCCCTTAAGTATTTAATTGGTATCGCTTTGGTCCCTTAACTAAAAAAAAGATTGTTTGAGCACTTTAAGTTTTTTTTTAGTCTCGTTTTGGTCCCTTCTGTTAGGTTTCCGTTATGTTTAATAAAAAACGTTAAGTGTGGACACGTGTCACTTTGTCATTGGCTTTGAGATTTTTTTTTATAATATATATTTTATTTTTTAAAATTTTTTTCCAGAACCAATGACAAGGTGACACGTGTCACTTTGTCATTGGCTTTGGGATTTTTTTAATAAAAAAAAGTATATATATTTATAAAAAAAATTGTAAAAAAAGAAAATCTCAGAGCCAATGACAAGATGACACGTGTCCAAGAGTTAACTTTTTTTTTAAACCCTAACGGAAACCTAACAGAAGGGACCAAACGAGACTAAAAAAAACTTAAAGTACTCAAACAATCTTTTTTTTAGTTAAGGAACCAAAGCGATACCAACTAAATACTTAAAGGACCAAAAGAGCATTTAAGCCTAAAAAAAAAGGCCCATTTTAGCAAGTAGAATATAAAACTTTACCTATTTGGATCAGTGCTAACTTTAGTTCCTGGTCCAACCAGTTGAACCGGTCAATCCAATTTTTATAACATTGGTTTATCGATGAAGTTCAATTGGTAATTTACCATTGACCGGAAGACGGTTCACTTGGACGTGTTTGTATTGTTCTTCCATGAGTAAACTAGATGTATTTCTATTATGTGAGGATTGGGTTCATCTTGGCCAAATTGTTTCTAGTTGGCATTAGACATGGCAACAATACCCGTCCCCGTGGGTACCCGCTCATACCCACCCCGATTTGACGGGTTTTCCCCGCTTTGACTAGGTTTGGGTATGGGTATGGATTTTCCCCGATTTCAAAACACGGGTATGGGACGGGTAACAGGGTTATATGTACCCACCCCGAATTCATACCCATACCCGTCCCAAATGTAAAAAATTACTTTTTTTTACCCCTTTTATATAAATAGAAACACAACCCTAGATCATTTCACTCCAGTCCAAACGACAGATCTCATTATCAGGCGACACTTTTCTGGAAATGTTAAAGGGAACATAATGCTTTACAATATTACCATTGGGGTTTGAAAACAAAAAAATTAATAAAAAATGATTCACTACGGGTACGGGGATGGGGATGGGATCCCCGAACTCGTCGGGGATGAGATTCAATTTTTCATCCCCGTTGGGTATGGGTAGGGTAACGGGTAAGTATGTGAGAATAGGGTATGGAGATGGGGAAGGTAAAACCCGTCCCCACCCCGCCCCATTGCCATGCCTAGTTGGCATTTAAGTTGTTGGCTGCGGTTCAAATCATTCAAAATATTAAAATGTTGGATGAAGTTTGCAAGTTTTCATGGTTTGTTTGAGAGAAGTGGAGCAATAGTAATTTACAATGATACAGGCAACTATGTTTTAAAAAAAATAAATTCAAGTCAATAAATGAAAGTCTTCAAAAGAGGAACAAACAACATAGTAGTAGTATTGGTGCGTTAGGGGCAACTTTTGACCGCTGAAAAAACTTTTTTCTTGTTGTGCTCTTGAGAAAATGGTATAGTGTTAACTGTTAAGGGATCACTTTAGTAGATTAAATAGATTGGCTTGTGATAAAATTATATCGTTGTTGATATGGTGTAGAATGAGGTGAGTTTAGGTGAAGTTGGAGATGTAGATTGTTTCAATAATAGGAAGAGTTAGTTGTAGATTGTTAAATGTTGGTTGTTAACTTTGTTTTGCAGTAAAACACGTTGGATATGTGTGGATTTGGAGAAATATTCTTGGTGTCAAGCTTTTAGCGAAAGGAGTTTATCATAAAAAAAAGTGATACTCATACTCTAAAGACTAGAAAAGCAAGATCAACAAACTATGATGATAAATTTTTTATTCTACTATGCATTTTAAATACTTTTTCAAATAAAATAAACAAGAACATCGCCATCAATCTTAGATAAACACATGCTTCAGTAGACCTTTTTCTAATTAATAAACTATGTTTGCCAAACCCTCACTCACACACAATCTTATTCAATATGTACTCAACTTAGGTTTACCAATTGAAATAGATAAAAGGGTTAGAAATATATAAGATAAATAAGGATATATGAGAGGACTTTGCACAAAAATCAAGTGAAACCATCTATGTTGTAAAACCTAGTGTAATGATATTTGAGTAACAAAAAATTGATAATTTGATTAAAAAAAGAGAAAAAAGTATTATTAAAATAACAACCGTATAAAAATACGTTGTCGAACAACTTTTAAGTTGTCAAAATAATTTTTCTCTAAGATCTATGATATCCACCATGTTGAGCTTGTGATGGTACAAATTACTGCCTCTGTTTTTATATAGTACAAAATTCTTTTTAGAAATTTGTTTGTTCTTTTTATAACATCCTCTCCAAATTGTCTATTAGGAGTCACGGTACAAATCATTTTAGTGGATAATTGTGGATGTTTTAAATGAATTCCAATGCAACATTTGAAACTTCACATCACTTTTTTAAAAACCAGTGTACCATAATGTCCCTAGTAAAATTCATTAGTACTACTAAAGACAGCTACCCATCAACAAAAGCATTCCCCTTTGAGAGGTTAATGTCATGTTTGTTACAAGTAACTAATTCGTGAACATATAATAGTAGAAAACAATCAATAAGCAATATCTTATTATGAGATTTAATCTTGTTGGTTGTACTTGTACATTATATATGAGTAACTCCCATGGCTTTGGCCCCAACTCAGTTTGGTATGATGTATCTATTTTTAAGTGGTTTATCATGTGTTAATGTCGTTGGATTGGTAGGTACTATACAATTACACTCACTTTTAATTCGTACAAGTACAATTATCTTTCACAATGCTGAGATGAGACTTGCATTTCACTCCGAATGCTCCTATCTGATTCTGCACCATTTTTATGAAACTATAATTACGACTCATCAAAAGTAGAAGTACTACTTTCGACTTCCTAAATAATAGAACCTCGATATTTTTATTGTACTAGTTAATCTTGTGAAATTTTTTTTTACAGTGCTAATGACATTTTTTTTTTACCAAACAGTGTTCATTACTTAAATTATTAATTGCTTATGCGTTCAATGAACTTCAATTGCGAGTAAAAAACTCAACTTGAACTTACTATTTGTATATTTAATTTATTAAGATTTAATTGAAGACAATAAAAATAAATGAAAAAACAGAAATAGATTGATGCATATGCGTTGTGTTTTTTTGGTCAATGCATTGCGTAATTTCTATCCGACAAACATGGGTGTATTGTCTTCAAAGATATTTTTTATTCTTTATTTTAACCTTAAAACACAAAAAATGCATGTGACAGTGTGACACAATAGATATACTTATCAATATTTTTATCTCTGTTATTTTTATTTTTTTTTAAGAGATTTTTATCTCTCTTATTGTCTTTTACAATTTCAGCACATTTTTAAAATACGCATAAAAATTACTATACGCTATGTTTGACATTAAATTTTTATGTCAACGGTTTACTACCAAAAAAAAAAAATTATGTCAAAATATCATCTATAAACAAATTGGGTAAAAGGAATCAATTTGCATAGCTTTCTAATGGAATAATTAATAACATGATTTAATCTAAAGTGGTATTCATATTGATCATAAGGCCTAACTCAATAAGCAATGTTGATTTTGTCACATTGCACATCTTCACCCGGTTTGAACCTGGAATTCTCAATTGTGTGTGAGCTTCATATCTTATTTGTCACTTTCTCTATAGACAAAAATTAAGTAATGTTCATATTTTGGATTAAATTATGTAATTATGTTACAACCATTACATGAAATAAATTGAAAAACTTTCTTCTCCCATGAATAATTGCCAAGATTTCCTTGTCAAAGATTACATGTACAAATGCGAAAGGAATGAATACCACATTTAATTTGGAGACCAAAAAAAATCAATTTTAATAAACAAATGTAACTTTTTATTTTACCAACATTCGTCCTACTCCTACCATTCATCCTAACAATGCTCACAGCACTTTAAACTACCGTGTGATTCAAATTGATTGAACAAATGATGATTTGTGAAATCAGGAATATGGAGACAAGAATCTAGAGTTTCAGTTTCAATTATCTACATTTGCAACTTGGATTTCCCTCTTCCAAAAGGTAATTGTCACAAGTCCCATTGGAAATCAAGGCTTTAGACATACAGCTTTGGAGGCATCCAGATGGTTAAGGCGGCAGGTTCCAAGAAGAACCTCAGGGAGTTCTTCACGTGTGTTTCCCTGAATATATATTGCAATTATAACTATATATCAGCATCAGCATATAATAATAACAATAATTTGCTTCAGAGGGCAAATGGCATATGTCATCATAAATACTTTTTCATAAGATCATGCATAAATATAGGAGTATATACTAATTTATTTCTGTCCCAAGCATTTCTACAGCTTGGTTTGAATCTAACCATATGTAAATTTTCAGTGATATATAAGTTCCCAATTTCAGCTCAATTTATTGAAAGGAAAGAAATTACAATATTATTTTACCTGTATTAAAAATGCCATCTCAATAACAAGATGGTTGAGGTACCCAAGTACAAGATTTACAACACCTCTTGCAATAGTTGATGATCCAACATCAACCCCAATCTGAAACGGATGCCACAATTCCAATATAAGCATTACACGAAAGACAAAAGGGCTAAATATTTAATGCATATACTTTTGAGACAAATTGTTTCAACACCCATTAACTCATTCTCCTTCGCTTCATTTTTTTTTTCCGCAGACCACAAGGCACGCCAATGCATATATAGTTCCAAATGCACCAACTTAAAATTGTAGAATTGATAAATGTGTGCAAATTATCCTGATTTTTCTAATAAGTTACTATTCAACAGATAGTCACAAACTTACTTCCAAATAGTTCTTTCCCTGGAAATAGTTGATTTCCAGAGCTTGTCCAACTAAGCACGCCTTCTTTCCCACACTCTGTTTTACTATCCATGAACCCTGAAACAGGAATGTCAACACTCAGTCCATATATTCCATGGGCTAAACAAAAGAAGAGCACAAATGTTTCCTTCTTAACATGGACCACATATGCGTATAGTTATTCAGGATCATTTATTCTATTGAAAACATTTGCCAGAATTAAGTGATACTGTGAAATCAAGCCAACCACTGGAAAAACATGTTCTAATGAAAAAAGACGTTTTCAACAAAACACCGGTTACTTTATCTGAAGAGCCATTAAGATGCACCTCAGAGAGCAGACCGAAAGTCACTGGTTACTTTACTAACCTCAGATATGTATGGTATGAGTTTAAATCTTGAATTTCTGAAGGCATTGTCACCTTTGATAAAACTATCAAGCAAAGGAGCATCTTCCACAGGGGTGTTCATCATATAGTATAGTGCCAAGCTATATGTTGTAGAACCTGGAACCTGGTTCAAAGAAACGTCTAAATCAGTGCCATGCTAAATTTTATGTTAAGAAGAACCTAAGCCAAGGATTATTGACTAACCTGGATGTTTACAATGAAGAAGAACTCAGGCCCACCCTGTGCTGCATATTTCTGCAAGTTAACAAAATTCATTAAATTGATTTTTCTTCATCATATAAAAAATATATATAAGTAGTTACTTGATGGCTAAATATAGTCATAATTAAGAACCAAAACAACCTGCACAATGCTCCCAGAACGGCCACCAAGATCATCTTCCCTTCTGTCAGATCTCAACCAATCTGCAGCAACCATTTGCATCAAAGTCCCTTTTGCTTTAACCTAGTAATCAGTATTTCAAATGTTTGAGATCAGTGACATAGTTAATGGCTTAACCAACTAAAACGATAATTGCAAAAAAAGCTGTTAACTTTCAGTTAGCATCTTTAATCAAAGAATTTCATTTTGTAAAGCAAATACAAAATTGCACTTGATCAACCCATATTAAATTAGTGAAGTAACAGAGAATGGGGAAGATGAAACAAATGCATGCACAAGTGGGAACAACGAAAACAAAAATAGATTTCTCCTTCTACTTTTGCAAATAAAAAGTGATAATGTGTTGTTTCTTCTTATACCTTTTGGTGGTCTTCAAGATAATTCTCTCCACGAATCAGGAAAGTAGAAGGATCTGCTTCCGTCAAACTGCAAGGTAATGTACACGTAGGATCTTTTGGAAGAGTGGATCCGTACGGGCATGAAATGCTCTCTTCCCTAACCATCTCTTGCAAATCCATATAACCCCTTTTATGAACTGCACAAATTGTCTCTAGGCATTGTTAATTAATGAAAAAAGTAAAATAATTGATAATCACCATATGCAACCAAAGAGTGAGCAAATGACCTGCAAGATCGTGCAGTTTTCTCACAAAATTAGCAGCAGTTGATAACTTTTGGTGGCGAATGTCCTGAAATTAACAAATTCATAGGAGGACAAGAAAATGCCAAATCAATCAAAATAGAAGTTTGACAATATTTCCAATGCAAAATAATAGTAAAAATAACAGTATGAATGCACGGCCAAGTCAAGAAAATGCATTATGTGGTATGCAGTTAAATAATCTAGCACATCTTGGGATGTCATGAACAGTGATGAAGATGCTTGCAGTAAGCACCCTATAGGTTTTGACAAGATAAAAAGCTAAAATGCATAGAGCCAAATTATGCCTAAATACATCCCTGCCATTGAATGCACCTATTGGAATGTCATTAGCGCTAGTGAACATGCTTTACAGTAAGCACTCAATAAGTTTTGAGAAGACATACTAAATTTCTAAACTGTTAGAAAAATACATAAAACTGTGTATAAACCATCTAAGCAGATGCATACAAAACCAGAGCATAGAATAAAGGAAAGAGAATGAACTGCACAACTTAGCAACCTCACAACATAAGCATTTGATTGGAAACTTTTCTAATATGAATAACTAATTGGTAAATTAATGAACATGATCCAGAATCAAAACGATCATGAATTAAGGATCATATCTCTAATTGTCAAAACTTTAAAACAATGTTGTCAAAATCGAGAGATCCTATCTTAAATTTGGGAATTGTAAATCATGGGATGAAAAATGGGTAGTAAGATCCAATCACTTAAATCAACAAGGTCATACACCAACAACTGAGCAAAACACGGGACGAAGGAGAAGACCAAGGCAGAGAACAGATTCAAGCACCAAACACTAACATCAATAAGGCCATACACAAATCATAAGATCATACACCACCAACTGAGCAAAACACAGGACGAAGGAGAAGAGCAAAACAGATAACAGATTCAAGCACCAAACATCAAATCAGTGAACTACTAGCCCTAAACTAGATGGACGGAAGACATATTCTGGGTTGAGAGAAACATGTGTATTTGGGTGTCAGCGAGTTAAGTGGTTGAAACTTGCTATTGGTTTGGCAGGGTGGGATTGCAAATCTCTCCAATGCAAACTTGGATATCGTACGGAATCTGGTGAGATAGCATTCCAGAGTAAGATAGGGATCTCCCGGTGCTCCAAAAGTATTAGAAATGTGAGATTACAATCATGATTTTGATTTAGTCAAAAAAAAAAAAATCATGATTTTGATTTCCTTTTACTTTTTTTCTTTTAAAAGTTGAGATTCAATAGTAACTTACAAAGTTTACATCATCTTACGCATCAAAGACATGTCTTCTAGAGGAGTAAGCATTTTTAGAGTCATATCAGAGACCCCATGAATAAAAAGTTGGCTGTCTTGAGTCTTCATTTTAGATTATGCAGTAAAAAACACCTTTTTATACAAGTTTAGGTCTTGCAAATGATTCAGAAATAAAGCAGTGTTTATCAACTAATATAATAGGAAAAGTAAAGCAGTGTTTCACAAACAGACATAAAGAACTGAGAACAACATATGATTTTTGAAAGCCAATTGGTGGCACAGGCTGATCGTTAAATACACAGTTAAATGTAAAACAATATCTCAGTATTAAGTTTCAAGACACACTTCATTCTGATTGACTTTGCACTCTTCATTTCTTTCAAGTGCAATAAAATCAACTATTTCAAATTTTTACCTGAGACTTCTGGTGACTACATTCAGTCATCCATCCCTTTTCTGACTCATCACAGTTTGATGGTTCCATAACATCATAAAACTCATCATCAGCATCATTTAAACTAACAAGGCTTGCATGCTCTGATTGTGTTGGTTCTACTTCTCCAATTGAGTTATCATGATTGTTCTCATCTGCCTGTATTTGGGTATCAGAGCTGGCATATTCTTCCTTCGGACTATTCCTTCTGTTTCTTGTCAACTCTCCAGATGAATAATCAGACAAAGTGCAATTCCCTAGTCTAGTTCTAAATAACTCCCTTAATGCTGCACGTGCAAGAGAAATCAATAAGTAAAATATAAACTAGAACATCAATCTTCAGATTAAGTATGTTCATATCCAGTGATATAAAATAATTGTAGGTCGTAAGCATATAATAGCAATGTCCAATAATATAAAAATTGTCAACAAAAAGAAGACTACCGGCAACTCTCCCAAGCATTTGAATGGTCATGGAGTATGCCGATGAGGATTTGAGATAAGATCTCCAGCTTTTCCAATCAATAGCAAGCATATGCTTTACAACAGATTGCTTTCCCATGTTCGCCGGTGATATAACATAACCTCCACCTACAAAATAATGTAATTTGTCATCCTTCAACTACTCTTAGTCATGAATTTTCATCTAAATTTTCTATCTATCAACTTTCTCATGAACTAGAACATCTATAAAAAGAACATCTATCAAAACAAATTTGGAAATCCTAAAGTATGGATAGATTGGATACTATGATGACAATAGTGATTAAGTGAAAGAAAATGATTCGAGAATTGACGAACTACTCTTAAAGTTCAGTATGAAGAATATTGAAAGCAAGAACATCATGATTACAATAGTATCAAAATTCCTTCTTCAAAAAAAAATAGTATCAAATTTACTTTTTAGGTTGTACAGACCAGCTAATAGAATGGAAAAGAAATGTGTACTATTTAAGCATACATTACTTTTAAGGCAGGCACGAACATAGCCTTTCTGGCGAGGACACTTCTTGTGAAACACGGAATGGTAAAGAATAACTATGACAAGGAAAATCAGAGAAGTTAGTTTCATTCAGAATAAGTGGCTATTTACACACATATTTTCTTCTACAGTTCACTACTACCATAGGTTCCATCATCTTCTCTCCTCCAATAGCGCCGCAACAAAAGGTCTCTTCGTTTTATTCCCCTGTAAAAAACATGGTATGAAACTAATAAAACTAGTACCGGAAAAAGGCCAGCAGGTACTGCCTCATAACAAGAAGTGGTACATGATAAGTGTTAAAGGGTTGTGACTTACCAAGGCAACCAATCACTATAGAGCTGCTTGTGAATAATGTCGGTGTGACCATCCAGGTGCTCAACTACATTCCCCTTGTAGAAACAGAAATCCCATCTGCAAACCAATATATAACAAAGCATAAAGCACTTGAAAACCATGGTTTATAAAATTTCAGTGTGATTGAACTGCTTACCTATCCATTGCTATAATGTAACATGTCTATGACTAAACTTTCTCTATGCCCCGATTTCTACACGCTATCATTTCAAACAAAGCACTCACGTTTACCTTGGTTCATGGTCATTGTTGTTGACCATAAAAGTTAAAGATCATTATGAATGTCCAGTTAAAAGTTCCATTGGATCTTGATATAGGTTTTGGTTGATGACAGACTTCTTAATATAATTCAGAGCCCTTTTATCAGACTTTGGGGAGACTAAAATGAGAAAGGAACTTGGGAGATATTTGATTATGCTGTTCTTTTTTTATGCAAATGATGATTCGCTAATGACTATCAGATAGAATGCAGGGTGACCATTGGCCAATGGCTTTCAAAGATGGAGCATATGAAGACTAGTAAGGTTTATTCAGATGATTTTCATTTCTTCAGAGCTCTGGTTTTTAGTTTGTTTTACTCTTATACTTCTAGCATTCTCTTGTACAGGAATAATTCATCATTTATCCAAAAATAATAATAACGTAGTAAAATTGCATAAATATAATATGCCGTGACAATGTAAGGTGGATGGATTGGTTTCAGGGGGGGGACAAAGGGATTGGACTTGGAGTGATAAGTAGGACATATGTTCAACTCCCCTACTAACATTTGCTGTTAAAAGAAGTTACAAAATGCAAAACAAACTCCTCCCCCCTAAACATAACACATTAAAAACTCAAGTCAATAAGCAACAGAATGAAATTATCCTAAGGCAAAATGTCCTTATACCAATACCAGTTAAAAGTTGCACCTAATGCAAAAGAAACAAACATTAAATAAGATAATGTGTTTTTGTTAATATAGCAATGCTGCTGTGGATGATCGCATCCACCTAATGGACTTACTCTGATCTTGAAGGACCAAGTGACATAAGAGTCTGGAAAATGGCTTCTGAAGTTCCATCTACCACACCAACAGCCATTATTGCAGGGTGATCATCCCATTTCTGGAAATTGGACAATATTCAAGAATTAGTCTTTTCAGTTTTAAATTAAATATAAATAACCATTTACATAAAATAAATTTCGCCAACCTTCCCACAAGAACCCCTATCTTTTGCTTCCCTGAATAATCGTAAACCTGCATTACACCCATAGACACATTTGTCTAAGTTTTAGCTAGGTTTTGATTATCTGAAATTATGAAACAATTTTCAAAAAAAGAAAACCCCAATAGCATACAGTGAAATAAACTTTTACCATTTTGGCAGCCAAAGATAGTCCAAGTTGACGGGGCAATAACATCAGAAGAAGAAAGTGTCCAGTCTATAGAATATTGTTGACTTCTACTAGAAGATCCCCTTAAGCTGCAAGCATGGCACCAAAAAAGAAAACACAAGGTCATGCAACAGATGCATATAAAAATGAGAACAGCTCAAAATAGCCTCAAATACTAATTAGTTCAATCAACTTAAGACTTTTCTTGCAGTTAAAATCATTTATAGGAACAATATAAATACCTAAAGGATTGCCATCTCCTCTTGGAACATCCTATAGCTTCCGGGGCACCCTACACAAGGTATCAACAATAGCTTCATCCATACCACAAGTTAAATATCGTTTCAGATCATGAGCCTGTTTGGATTGGCTTATTTAAGTCTATCTACTGACATAAAGACTTGTGACATTGTTTGAAAGAACTTATGAAAACAGCTTATATGACATGTGATATGACCCAATTCGAGTAGGGATCACACTCCAGAAATTTAGAGAGAATTTAGAAAGGAAATTTGATTATTTTTCATTCATTATAGTGATGAGGCATACAATGTTTAAATAGACTTGTGCATACTCATGATAAGATAACTACAATGACTATATAATAGCACTGCTTAATAACTAACTAAGAGAATATGCTTAAAAGATACCTTCTAGAACATACTAGAAGAGTTGTTATTCTCTTATCCTATCAACACGTTCATCAGGATAGCTAATGAAAACAACTTATTACATAAACACAGTTTGACTTTATTTTATCTTGTGTAATAGGAATATAGCTTATTCATAAGTGCTTATATGATAGGCGCTTACGCTATAAGCTACAAAATAAGTTGCCGGTTGTATGTATGCATGTATGTAGTAGTACCTTTAAAGACGCTTCATTAAAGGACTGAATCCACCTCGCTGCTTCTTCAGGACGACTCGCTCCTAACTACAACACCCATGGTTTGTTATTCCAAATTGAAACATAATTTCAAATTTAAGAAAACCCTTTATTCTAAACCTAATAGTAACCTCACCTTTAATTGATCATTGTGATCCGAGGTATTATAGAGTGTGAATAAAAAGAACACCTACAATCCACAAACAAAAAAAAAAAAAACATTATTGATTTTGAGTGAATTGGTTCCTACTAAAAATGAGTTGAAGGTAGACTAGTTTATGTGTGGATACATTCATGTAAAAGTGAGTTGAACAATAAACTTGACAGTTTAAACAAAAACTTCAACTTCAGACTTCAAGTTAGAATCAATTCTGGCGGCAAAATCAATTATATTCTAGAGCAACCAAACATGTCAAGCCAAAATCAATTCTAAACTTCAAGGAACAATTTTGGCTACTCCAAAAATGAAACCAAACATACACTTTGAAATTAAACACAAAAAACCAATACTAATTAAAAGAAATTAAATAAAAAAAATTGAAGAAAGATTAAGCAAATTACTTTTCTGTTAATACTCTCTCTTCCATTGTCCATTACACGAATGCATGAATCCACAATAGCACTTCTCACAGGATCCTGAAGAAAGAAAAAAAGTTAAAATTTCACATAATCGAGTCTAAAAACAAAGTCAATTTAGTACTGCTTTCTACCAAAAATGAAAAACGGTGAAATGAAATTGAAAAAAATGATAAACCTGATCGGTGGAATCAGGAACGGATTTGAAGCTACGGAGAAGATGATGATGAAGAACGAAGTAACGTTTTCTCGAAAATTGAAGTCCAAAACGGTTGCAACGAATTAGGTATAACCAACCTTCCATTTTACTTCCATTGCTTGATAATGTAGCAGTTTCATTTTCATTACTCATTTCAATTTATTTGTTTAATTTATGAAAATAAAAATAATTTGAATTCAATCATTGAGCTAAGAAATTGAATGAATCTTTGGAATTGCAGTAGTTGCAAATTAAACGAAGAAATCAATGCAATTAAAGTGTTTGAGTTTATGCCTCTGCCACAACAGACAAATGTCGAGTAAATGCAAATTCGACCCGCCTTAAATTACCATTTTCTCCCTCCTCTCTAAATCCTTTCTTCTCTCCTAAGAATTATCAGGGTTGTATGGACATTACCTAAGAATTTCAAACAATATAAAGGTATTACGTCTTATGACATCATCATTTCGTTTTAATTTTTTATTATAAAATATATTTAGAAAAATAATTATGGAAAAGTTAAGTATTTTAATTTTTAATAATACACAATTTTTGATAAAATTTTACTATTTTCTTCTATTATTTCTTTTTTTTTTACTATTTTAGATTATTTCTTATTAAACAATGTTTTTAGGTTTGCACCGATAAATTGTTAAAAATAAAAATTAAAAATGGTTTGCACCGTTAAAAAAAACAATGCTATTGGATACCCCTTAGTCATTGCCATCTCCCTTATTATTATTAAAAAAATATTGTTGATGAAATCAGATATTAAAAAAATATTGTTCCCAACAGAACATCAATGACTAAACTTTCAATGAATTGATAATGCCTGCAAAAATATTAACCTTTATTTATTAAAAAATATATATTAATTTTTAAATTAAAATAGTTTTCTAAAGTTGTGATTGTCTTTGCAGAAGAAGCTTGAGCCTACTTGGTGAAAAAGCTTCTTACTTTGCCAATTGTTTTTCTTTCTTTCTTCCTAAAACTTTTTTAACAGCTGGCTATATCTTCGTAACTAAGCCACAATAACTTGTCGTATGGTATCGACAAATAATTAAATTAAATTATTATTAAAATAACAAAGAAAATAGGGTATGTTTCTCACTTTCTTTCATGAAACACCACAAATCGTTGGTTAATTAAAATTAAAAGTGAAACGAATATTCGTTACGGTGACATTGCATTGTATGCATCAATGTATATCATAATCAAAATCAATCTACTTGTAAGGTTGGTTGGTATTTTATCATTGTAATTTTATGTTAAAATATCACTGCTCTTAGTATTTAAAATGACTTAGGGTAATTGATGCTTAGTGTGTGTAAATGTTGAATACTTGAAATTTCGAGTTCAATTGCCACTTTTTGAAAATATATTTAGAATGATTATAACATTATACTTATTATTATAAGACGTCAATCCCACTATCTTATATTTTTTTAATTTGTTGAAAATATTGAACGGTTAAAGAAAAGTTGTCTTTATATCTCAATGTGATCTTGCATCGTTATCTTTCCAAAAAAATATTTAGAGATTAGGCATGTAATTAACTAATTATATATGATTTATTTAGGCTTAATTGCATGTTTGATCCCTTATATTTATTTTAGTTTTTAAGTTGGTCCCTTATGTTTTAAAAGTTTTAAGTTGGTCTCTTACGTTTTAAAAGTTTTAAGTTGGTTCAAAACGTTACTCACGTTGGAATAACTTAGTCTCTTCCGTCACTTAACGTTTAAAGATTTGGGTTGACAATATGGGTGATAGAACCTTAAATTATTTAGAAAATCAGTTTAAAACATTTTTTTAATTTTTTTGGTTTTATTAAACTCAATATTATGTCGCGAAAGGGACTAACTTATCCCAACATGAGCAACGTTTTGGACCAACTTTAAACTTTTAAAACGTAAGGGACCAACTTAAAACTTTTAAAACATAAGGGACCAACTTAAAAACTAAAATAAACATAAGGAATCAATCATGCAATTAAGTCATTTATTTATATTGAAATCTATCACAAAGTATTTGGTGTGCAATGTGTAAATCCCTTAAGTATCGATTTCTATTTAGAAAAAAAAGGATCTATTTGATTTGAGGAAGAAAAAAAAATTCTTGAAAGAGATATATTATTTTAATTTATTTATGATATTGCATACATTTTAAAAAATAAAAATAGAGTAATTCGGAAAAAAAAATCATTTTTTTTCAAAGTCACATGAAATTCTAATATCTTCTACTTTTCTCTCTTTCAATAATATTTCTAGTTATAAATTACATCACAAAATAATCAATAGCTTAATTTATATATTTTCTTTGAATTGATATGAGGGAGTTTAGACCAATTCACTTTCGAGATTTTCCGTAGTGGGAAAAAATTACTACATTGTTGCTCGTTTAATTTGTTGAACTCACTACACATGATCAGGTTATTGACGACGTTATCATAGCTTTATTTAAGAGTATCTTACATAAAAAGAGACAACCTAGATGATTTAATCTTAATCTAAAACTTGTTAATATTGAATGATATATAACCCCACAGACAAAAAATATGTGATTGTCTCGAAATCTAAACTTTTCAAAATCCTTAACTCAAAAGGACCGATACAAATTTTCATTGATATAAGAGATTCGATATGTGGCAAAAACTTAGTCATTGATATCATTTAAGTTATTAATGAGAAGATGATCTTAATTTTAAAAAATAAAAATTTGTTGTTGACTGATAAATTAGAACAGAAATATTCGCATATTTCACTCAATTGTCTAACAAATGCTTAGAAATGTATTGTCGACATTACAACTCCAATAAACCAAAAAGATGCACAAAATATCATATATAATTTGTTATACATGTAGGGAACCCTAGTATGGACCCCTTAGGTATTGGCCGGGGGTGCGACGGCCTAGGGCCCATGCCGTTAGTGGGCCCTAAAATTTTTTGTAAAATGTTAACTAGTGCCCTCGAGGCACTGGTTAAGGAAACCAAATATAGTATAAGGACTATGAAACTTGTGTAATCAAAGTTTAAAAAGTGTAAATAATTATGTTTTCAATGAAAATATTTCTTTTTTTGTTTCCTTAACTGATGCCCCGGGGGCACTAGTTAACAAGACCCGATTTTTTTTATGGACGGGTATATATATAGAAATATTTGATTTTTGGGGGGTTTATATAGCAAAGTTCATTAAAAGGCCTGAAATATTAACATGATGAATGACTGGGCTCAAGTCTGTTATTGTTTTAAGCCCTTTTGGTGAGATTTACTATATATACCCTCATATAACAAATATTCCCATATACACCCTCCTTATAAAAAAATTTGATTTTTCTTAATAATGCGCCAAAAAAATTATTATCGAAAAAATTGGCGATATTTTTACTGGCCCTTTGTTCCTAATAATGTGTCTCACTAATATTAAAAATATTGATGATATTTGTTATCCAATAAATTGTGGATAATTTTCATAACAAAACAAATTATATTTTAGTTGAAAATGAGCCTATGAATTAATCTTAATCTTGTATTTCTAAGGTTCCAAAAAAATAAATTATATCAATATTGTAATGTCAAATTTCTTGAATTGATTGAAAGGATTTCAAAATTGGATTTCTTTTATTGCAAGATCATGGGAGACGCATTGATGATCATGAAACCGATGTGAGACGTATTCATGATCATTTCGCAGGTGCTATTGTTCACTTCTACGGTATTTTAATTTGTTTTGGTGTCTATAAAGTATTTAATTTATTTTTAGATGTTGCCTAAAAAAAAATATTTGGTAGTAAAAAGCGGGGAAAAAAAAACAAAATGAAGAGTTAATAAAATCACAACAATGAACCAAAAAGAATTTGTGAAGTATCATATAACGGGCCCTTTTTCATCTTATGTCTAAGACCCGTAAAACTCTAGGAACGGCCATGCTCCTTATTAAGTGACCGTAATAGTGGGTATTATATGCATTTACTTTTATGTTTACATTCACCTGCACAATAAGTTAAAGTATGACCCATATTAATATTTAAATGCATAAAATAAAAAGATTGAAATTCAAAGCCCTTGTTTTCTCTCTCCTTCCACCATTGTTTGGATATTCAAATGTTGTTTCACCTTGCAACTAGGATTCATGTCCTTTCAACCCACTGTGGCAAATTGATACAGGTTGCTAAACAGCTTACTATACCATACAAAGGCATATCCGACTGTTATAGAATCCACAGCTATTGAATATGAGTATCCAATTCCATAATAGAAAGAGATGGGACTGGTTGGTTTTATTCCTTCACTTAAATCAAGTCGAAAGTCATGATGATATTACTGAGAAACGTCTTTATCAGAATATTTTTGCTTCTCATTTCGGACAATTAGCAATAATTTTTCTGTGGACTTCCGGAAATCTCTTTCGTGTACCTTGGAATCGATCATTAATTTTTTATCTAACTCGAGAAAAAACACCAGAACATACACTTATTTAATTTCCATGGACCACATAAACAATTGGATGCCTGAACCATATTTGTTAACCTTCTCTATTGTCGTCATCTCATTGATATCTACAAACTTCATGTATCACTTTATTTCAAACTATTTTTTTTACTTTAAACAATTGTTTATAAAAATCCTAGATTAATTTCCAAATTTGCATAAATTGAATAATTAACTTTACCTACTTACGATGATGACACATACTATATTAATTATGTTTTTATGAAAAAATAAGGCAAGTTAGTCACTAATAAGTAAAAAATGTTAAGCAAGTATAAATAGAAGGGAAAGTAGGATGAATTGTTCTCTTGAAAAACAAGGACGATAGAATTTGGAATTTCTGCCATCAATCTTATCGTAAATAGACTGGAATTGAATCAAAAGATTGCCCAGTAAACAATAAATTTTATGGATCATTTTTTTTCTTTTATCAATTTGGTCGGTAACATGAATGAAAAGCAAGTGCATATTATACCCACTATTGCCGATCATTTGGAAAGGAGCATGGGTGCCCTATAAAAAGGGATCCATATTAGGGGTTCCCATTTTAAACATGAAAGATTACTAGTAACTAATGTGTAAGTTGTTAATATCTTATTCAATATATTAACCAAACCAACCATTACATTAACAATACAAAAAATCATCTTATTCAAGACGAGTAACAACTACATCAAACATGTGAATATATACCTTGACATGAATACTTTGGTTTTGATGATCGACAAAAGAAGTCCTAGAAGAACAAAGATGCAAAAAGCGGAAAAGAAGATTCAAGCTTTCAAGTCTTGGATTTTATTTTTATTTTTATTAGGACTTTATGTAAGTAGTAGAAAAAGC
>Ga0315914_1000264_pt1 | contig 57969 bp, 41 predicted proteins | sample MpolenodulesMG_FD_203920 | JGI IMG/M metagenome (GOLD analysis project Ga0315914, IMG submission 203920) | Medicago polymorpha root nodule microbial communities from Los Angeles, California, United States - elongated nodules | ecosystem: Host-associated > Plants > Roots > Nodule | place: USA...
ACTTAGGGGGCGGTTTTGTAGTTTTTTTTTCTTAGGGGCCAAAATCGCAACTTTGGAAAAGTTAGGGGGCTAAAACTGCAATTAAGTCTTTGATGTATATATGCATGTAGTTTTCCCAAACTCCAAAATTAATAGTTAGCTTTAATATTTAACTGTTAATTGTTTGCCTTTAAGAAAAAAATAATATATATTTTTAAGTTCGGAGGGCATTTTGCACATAAGTGCAAAACTTCAGGGGGGGTATTTGCAAAACATCACATTCACTAACAGAAAAATTTGATGGAAGGGGTAAATTGATTAACGTTGTGAAATTTCAGGGGGTAATTGAAGTTTTGTTATTTTCGAGGGAGTTATTGACAAAAGTTACAATTTCAGGGGGGTAATTGCTTATTTACTCGTTATCTTTCTCTTGTAATAAACGATTGTCAGTTATTATCCTTCTCTCCAACAAATTCCTTTTTTTTTTGCGTACTCTCTCTCATAAAAAACAATTGTCAATTTTCTAAATATTGTGCACATCTTTTAATCAAAGTTAAGAAAAAATTAACTTTCTTCCACTCGAAATTGTTAACAATTGCTACTCATCTTATTTATAGAATTATAACTCTTTTTGAAACCATTGTTTGGAACAAAATTTTGTTTAAATTTGAAGATAACATGAAACAAACTTTGTTTTAAAAAAAAAACAAATTTTGTTTAAAAAACAAACTTTAGTTTTCCAAATAGATAGCATTAATTACTTTTATTGAAAAAGATAAAAGTAATTGACAAATCATACCCTTAAAATACCAAAAAGACAATTAAATAGGAAAGGAAAATTCACCCTAAAAAGACACTTAAAAAGGAACGGAGGGAGTAATTGACAGTCGCTGCCAAATATTTACAAACCCTAATTTCTAGCTTTTCAACCCTTTTTCAAATCAAACACAAAAAATGGGAAGAACATTCACGAACAATTTTCCAGAAATGAAGAACACTCAATAATTTCCCAAAGTTCAATCTCATCCATAACCACAAACAACAATCCAGATTTGGATTACTGGCTCAAATTCAAAAATCAATAAGTATTATAACAACAACCAAATCGGTTTTCTCAACATAAACTCACCAAATCTACACATAATCCGAATCCTCAACAATAACTCGTCATCTACCACAACTGAAACCGTCACCAACATTTCGTTTTCGAAACCGACGAACAAGCACAACAACAAAAGCAAATCAACCAAGCTTACACACAAGGCGTCGGATCCGAACCGAAGACGAGGAGAGGTAGCAGATTCGATCCGTTTTGTTTCAGAGGAAGAGGTAATTTTCGTAGGTCTTTTGCCTTGCCTTTGATGTTTAGTTTTTAGATCTAGAAGTTTCAATCGTTGTTTTCAAAAAGATAGTCTCGGATCCGAACTGAGGAAGAAGAGACAGTTGATTTGGTAAAAAAAAAATTAAAAAAATTATAGGGGAGCTCCGACGCAGCGGCGCTACGGCGGATCACCGTGTCGGAGGAACTCCGACCGCCTCCTTCCATCTTTTCCGGTCTCTAGCTTTAATCTTAGAGAGAGATTTTGTTTGAGCATATGTGTTTTTCTTTCTTTGAATCGGCTTTTATACCTTTTTTATTGCCTGAATCCTGTACATGTTATCCCTAGTCTTATCATGCACTTTTTGAAGCTAGGTCGTCAGATCGTAGATCTGACGGCCAATGATGCACTTGTGTTTGATATCATGCGCACCTATGCATCATTCTTTTACGTATTGTTTTTTCTAACCGTCAGATCTACGATCTGACGGTCACTGTTTATTCTCTGTTTGACTTGTATATGCGCATACCTATTGCATGATATGTACACTGTTGTTCTTCTGGCCATCAGATCTGGATTCAACGATCCTGATCTGTTTGACTGTCTCCTTAAGCCCAGGTACAAATGCAAGGCCCATTTCTTTTCAAAATTCTCTACAGTTTTACTGCTTTACTCCATGCTTTTAATTTTTGCACCCCTTTCCTATAAAAAAATTTCTTCTTATTTTTTTAAAAGCTCCTTTAATTTTTATTTAGTTTTTTTTTTATTCCCATTGTTTTTTAGTTTATTAAGTTTATGGTCACATTTTTTTTACCTAATTTTCTTTGGTGCATTTATCTACTTTAGTATAGTTATCTTCATTTTCTTTTTTGTTCATATTAAGTTTATCTTTATTTGCTTGTTATTTGTTTTTTTTAGTTTATTTCCTTTTTATAATTGCATTATTATTTAGAATCATTTCATGCATGTTTAATTTTTTGTCATTTTATTTTATTATCATTAAATTTTTAGTGTGTATAATAGGTATTGATGTAACATGATGCATGCATTTTTATCTTGTTATTTGCATTTATTTGAAGCTTTAGCATGTATATAGGGACTATGTAACATCATATAATAAAATATGCACCGACACCATAATTTATTTTACCGCATTGTGTTAGGACCGTGAGCGAGGACCAAATGAATTAGTGACAAATTAGGGTAAATTTTTGAACTAATTTGAGAGCCTTTAAAAATGAACAACTAGTAATTTTAGGATGGAATTTTACTTGGGGTCCAACATCCTTGGTAATTCCTATCACATTTTTACTTTTTTTTACGTTAGGTCGAAACGCTTAGTTTCTTTTACCGTTAGCTTAGAAAAATATTTTTTACCAAAAAAAATCAAATATATCAAACATCAAAAATATTTTCTTAAGAAACTTTGGACTTTAACCCAAGAGCTTGTTTTCCTTTTATTTTGTTAATCAATTTTTTAAACAATTTTAATATCCATATTAGACTTGGATTTCTTTTAATTAAAATCAAACAACCTCACTTCTTTTATTCTTCTATGCCTTTGAGGCCTCTTTTCTCTTCTTAAAACCATCTTCAAAAACTTTAAATTCAATCCAACTCACCAAATAATTTTTTAAGAGTGAACTACATTGGTTTTGATCCCTTTTTTTTAAGGGTATGTAGACAAAGGACTCAATCCTTCCAAATCAAATAAAAATAACCAAAAACATGCTTCTTCTCCCTCCATTCTTTCACTTAGACATTTAGGCAATTATTTTCAAAATAAGCAAATAACTTAGCACAAGATAATTTAAGCAAAAGGCTCCTACGGAGTACCGTAGTCGTTTAGGGTGCGTCAAACCTTCCCTATTCGAAACCAACCCCCAGACCTTTAATCTCTCAAGGGTTTTTACTCACTTTTTCCCTTCCCATGAATAAAAGTAGAGAGTTCAAAGATTGACGATTCAAAACCAAACAATAGTTTGATATCCGAAAATCAAGAGCACACTTATTTTAGAACGGAAAAGTACCTTCAATTTTCACACCTTAATATTTTTTTTTTGGGTTAATAGGTCTTTACTCCCCTGTAATATAGGCCACTTTTGGTTTTGCCCCCAGTAAAAAAAAAATTTGGATTTGGTCCTTGTAAAAAAAATTTGTTTTAGAATACCACCTAGGCCAGCTGACTGTGCATTTTCGCTGATGTGGCGCGCTGACTGTATAATTATTTTTATTTTTTTAAGGGGTACACGTGGCATTCGTGATTTTTTTCAAAAAAAATTTAAAAAAATTAAAAAAACGAAATAAATTCTGAAAAAAATTTAAAAAGTAACGGAAAAATTAAAAAATTCTGGAAAAATTAATAAAAATGATTAAAAAAATCTGGTAAAATGAAAAATAATGAACAAAAATCTAGATAATTTAATCCAAAAAATCTGGAAAAAATGAAAACAGTATGGAAAAAATTAATATATATTGAACTTTTCAAAAAAATTATAAAAAAATCTGAATTAAATTAAAATTATAAAAAAATTCGAACTAAGGGCTTGTCATATAAGTTTTTTTTTCCAATCTGAACTTTTGTATTAAAAAGTTTTTTTTATTTTATTTTTTATACAAAAAATAAAAATATTGGAAAATATTTTCATAATTAAAAAACCATAACATTAGATCATGAAGAATAGAATTAAGGGCTAGTTATTCAACAATATAACAAGACTTATATACCGGTGTCAATCAATATCCATTGTATCATGTTGTTAATCTAGATTATATTTTTGAATAAAATAAAATTCTAGAAATTAATTTTCAAAATCAAAATAATTGTATAATATAAAATTTTTGAATTTTTTTATAATTTTAATTTAATTCAGATTTTTTTTGTAAATTTCGATATATATTAATTTTTTTCCAGAATTTTTTCATTAAATTTTCTAGATTTTTTCATTTTTCCGTTATTTTAATTTTTTTTCATTTTTATTAATTTTCCAGAATTTATTTATTTTTTAAGAATTTTTTTTATTTTTAAAAAAAAAATCCCAAATGGCACGTGTACCCCTCAAAAAAATAAAAATAAAATAAAAAATTATACAGTCAGCACGCCACATCATTCGAAAAAGGTGACGCAGCATGCCACAACAGCGAAAATGCTCAGTCAGCTGACCTAGATGGGTATTCTAAAACAAATTTTTTTTACTAGGACCAAATCCAAAAAAAAATAAAATACAGGGGGCAAAACCAAAAGTGGCCTATATTACAGGGTAAAGACCTATTAACCTTTTTTTTTACAAAGTTTAATGTTGGTATTGCTATGACAAAGAATTGGAACAACACAACCAATGAATAGAGTTCAGAAAATTGAAAACTGTGCCCTTTAATCTTCCCTTGGCTAACAAGAAATAGCTAGCACCTTTACCTTTACCATGACAGTTAAGTAGCTGATACCAACAGGTAAAGTGTTACATAGTTCCTACGTATTAAAAAATGTGTCAAACAAGTCCCTACCCTTTATAAATCAACATTCTTCAAGGTTGAATCAAAAGAGTGAGATTCAATTCAAATCACATGATGAAGCTTTTCACCCTTATTAAATCTTTTTATGTCAGTCCTTTTCTGGTTTTGTTTTATCCATTTGTTGTGACAGCTGCATTTGATGAAGGTCCTTATAAAAACCATTCATTTCCTGCTGTTATAGCATTTGGTGATTCAATCTTGGATACTGGCAACAACAACTATATTTCAACATTAGTGAAGGCAGATTTCAAACCGTACGGGAGGGATTTTATTGGAGGAAAAGCGACAGGAAGGTTTTGCAATGGAAAAATCCCTTCAGATGTTTTTCGTACGTAGTTCTAACATCTAAATGCTAACTAATATGCTTCTTATTATTGTGTTAAATATGATTTTCGTCTCTTAAGATTTTCATTTTTTGTTTTTAGTCCTTATTATACCTTTGATCCCTAAGAAGGACTGAAAGTACACAATTTTGTAATTTGTATGGACTGCAAAATGTATACAAGGACTAGAAACAAACTTTGAGATAATTTATAAGGACTAAAAACTAATTTAACTCAAAAAACTTGCATCGTTCGTTATGCTAGAGAATTTTCATGTAATTGCAGTTGAATACCTTGGTATTAAGGAGGCTATGCCAGCTTATCTTGATCCAAATTTGAGTACTGAAGACCTCTTAACTGGAGTGTGTTTTGCATCTGCTGGTTCAGGATATGATCCTCTTACAATTGAACTAGCAGTAATAGTTTCTGTCTTTCAAATTTTAAGTTTACTTCTAAATTAGTTTCTACAAAAAATGGCATAACATTTTTTATTTTTTGTGCTATATATTAGTCAGTGTTATCATCAGAGGATCAACTAGATATGTTCAAAGAGTATATAGGAAAACTGAAGGAAGCTGTGGGGGAAAATAGGACAGCTGAGATTATAGCAAATAGCATGCTTATCATAAGCATGGGAACCAATGATATTGCAGGAACATATTATCTGTTTCCATTCAGAAAGCATGAGTATGATATAGAAAAGTATACAAGCATGCTGATCAGTGCAAATTCAAAATTTGTTGAGGTATGCTTTTGATGTGAAAATGGAACAATATTTGCATTCAAGAAGAAAAATATATTTATAAGGACTAAATAATAATACAAAATATTTTTACCAGCCTAAAATAAAAATATCGTATACTTGCAGGACCAAAAATATATTTAAACCATATTTTAATCAACAATGTTTCCATTGGTTAAGAGGTGGACAATAACACCCTATATATTAGAAAAGTTCATGGTTTGATGGAAATTTCATGATGAAGGATCTTTATCTATTGGGAGCAAGAAGGATTGGAATATTCAGTTTATCACCAATAGGATGTGTGCCACTGCAAAGAACCATAAAAGGAGGCCTATTAAGGGAATGTGTAGAGATTTTAAATGAGGGAGCATTGATCTATAACTCCAAGCTTTCCTCTTCAATTATAGATCTAGCAAAAAAACTTCCAGATTCCAGGCTTGTCTACCTTGAGAACTTTAGTCAATTGCATGACATTATCATAAACCACAATGACTATGGTAAGTATCTCAAGTTCATACTCTTTAGGTTCTCTCACCACAGATAAATTTCATGGCATGAAGCTTATATATTTCCTACTTCAACTTAAATAAGTGTGTCTCAGGCGATACTTGTCGCCTTGTCTATTGACCCAAAAAAATTCATTTACATGATTCCTTAACTAGTGTCTTATTTTTATTATATATGAGAATATTTATCTGACTTACTAAAAATATTACCAACAGTATTCCTGCTTGAACTAAGATTAACTGACTTACTCATTTTTGTGGGTCAGGATTTGAAAATGGGGATGCTTCATGCTGTGGCATTGCAAATATAGAACTTGGTCCTCTCTGTAGTTCTTTCACCTTAAAAGTGTGTAATGATACCTCACAATATGTGTTCTGGGACAGTTATCACCCCACAGAGAAAGCTTACAAAATACTTGTCAAAGAAATCTTAGAAAAGAAGCTTGATGACTTTGTTTGAAAATATAATTTTCTTTTCTAGAGTAGGACTTATACCCTCCAGTGGCTCTAACGCTGAGATTGAAAAACCATTTAATATATTTTACCAGTCTATGAATTATACTGTACAATGAAATTAAATATAGTAACAGACCTTGGATATGTCATGCTTAATATATGGAAAAATTGAAAAGATCTTATGATAAGCATGAATATTTTAACTAGCTGTTTCTTTATAAGTTTTTTTTGGTAATAAAAAGTTTTAGGCGAGTTGGGTTTCAGAGGCTCGTCAAAGTCGGAGAAAGTTTAAGATTCAGAGATCGCTTGCACTTAGAGAGGTCCCTACATCGACAATGAGCTGAATTCTTACCAACCGGACAAATTTACATTGGCAGTTCCTTTATAAGTTTAAATCAAGATGGAAAATTGAATTTTATATTGGTTTTAACCGTTGAGTATTTGAATAATAGTCCAAGATTGACTGGTGAAAATGTTATCTCTATCTGAAAACTATGGAAGATAGAAACTTGTGGAGCCTCACAACTTTGAAAGAGTAAAAATGAAAATGAGTATACTCCATGTAAGTATCTCTTTGTTTGGAATTTAGGAAAGCTTCCAATAAAATCATTCCGAAGAGATGTCATACCATACTTGCTTAGGGATTGGCAAAGGCTGCAAAAGACTAGCAGGAGATAACTTGATAATTCTTCCTTTGGCAAAGGTTGGCGCAAGTAGCACCATGTTTTGTAATGTCAGCTTTCATTCTTTTCCAATAAAGCATGTCAGCTATCTTCTTATATTAGGTTCTAAAGACCACCCTTGAGGAATTAGTGAATAGTTACACCAGTTACTACTCCCTCTTGTAACAAAACTAGTTAACTTTTGCTATTACACCTCAAAAAATACTTTTGCAATTACAGTCCAAAACATGACAATGACAACTATAGGAGATCTTGAAAGCATGGTGATGTATGTTGCCAAGGCGTTGGTCGCATACAAAGAGTTCTCATTTGAATAGATATATTCAAATGAGGTTTGAGAACTCCTTTATATCTTGTGCTATTTGCCACAACACCGTTTTAAACGGCTTTGTTTGAGAGTTAACAGAAAAATGGAGGTAGGTGCTTGAGAGGGTAAAACGATAAAAATCTCTCAACTTGTTTGAAATATTTAAAGAGGAGGAAAATAATGCTTATAATTTAATACTAATAACTTTTGTTTATTTGAACTATTATTAAAAAAAAAAAAAAAAAAAACAGGAAATTTGACAAAGCCTTCCAAAACCCTCAAAAACCATATCCTCCCATACAATTTGTGTGTTTCTTATATAAGAGGTTTTAGTTTTATGGAGAAAAATAAATCATCCCTACGAGATACCATCCAAAATCCTCAAAAACTATCATCCAATACAATTGTGAGTTTCTTATTATGGAGAAAAATAAATCCCCTGCAACCTAAATTTGGTGTTCGAGAGTGAACCTCTGGCTAAGGTTGCTCTTAGCAATTATCAATTAAGTTGGACCCTCAGTAGCAAGATGCACCATTAGATTAAGCGATAGAATAAAATTCATATGCAACAGTAGATTATAGAGAATAAAACTTACCTTTCATAATCTAACAGTCTACGTCCAACTTGTAGAGATTCTGGGTTCATTAATTTCGTAATTGCAGACTACAGCGTAATAATGTAAAGCTAACAGATGCAACCACCTGGTAGCAGTCAATTGTAATATTGCAGCTATAGGTAGAAGTAACTTCCGCTTTGACAGAATAAGAAGATCCTTCAAGGATATGTATACATAGATAAAAGAAGAAGATCCTTCAATTGTTTCTGAAAATAAACTCACAAATTGTCTCAGAAAAACAAAAATATACAAGTAATATTTTATAATAATATTATTTCAGCAAACATTGCCAACCCTCCACACCTAATTGGACATCAGGAATATCCATAACAGCTAAACTGCCCCCAACACAGACTACAAAACTGTATCATAACTATTCTAGCATTCACTAGAAACCAAAGAAGAACTATACAAAGTGAAGGGAAAAAATAAACATAATCACTTCAGAGAAGTTTATTCTGAGCAACTGCCTTGCATAGTTCATCTTCACAGAAGAGAACTCTGTTAGAAGCCACTGATTTGCACTGGGGCTTTGGTATAACTGATGGCACCATGCAACGAGAAGCGAAAGCCGATTCCTTGAAAAGAACAGCTGTAACCTGTCGCATCTCAGAAACTTTAAGGTGAGAAGGAGGTCGAGGCCCATGACGAGGTGCTTTAGGCGTATGCGGGCTTGGAATTCTTAGTCCCTTCCCATCACCCCTGCTGGAAAAAAATTATAGCACTATAAAGACATGATTTCAAAATCACAGGAAAGAGATAATTGGTTATAAACACTTACCACAGAAAAGGCCAATGCTCAGAAGGACGAGGAGTCATTGTACTTAACATCTCTAGCCGAGAGCGATCTGGGGTAGTATAATTGAAGTGAAACTGCCTTGCAACAATAACCTAAAAACACTAGAAAGTTAGCTGTTGCAGAGGAATCAAACCACTTCAATTCATGATAAACGAACATTCATGGGCATATAAGCAGCAGGGAGACTCTGAACTTACTGCTTTTCTAATTCTTTGAGAAACATGGAAAACAGCTCTCAGTTGATCATGGTGCAGGCAGCATAATATTTTAACCTCGAATTGTGAAAGAAAATGGGGTCAACACAATTATAAATAGTTCAAAGAGATAAGATGAGCTAATTCAGAAAAACATGAATGTAGACAATCAATTGAATATAGTAAAATGAAAATATAGAGTTTTAACATCTTTTCACTTGTAGTGATGTGCAGTTATTAACAACTTCACTAATATTCAACAAGCTTCATTTTTTCCTTATATGCTTCATAATTAATTACAAGTAACCCAATCAAAAATACAAACAAATATCAGTCATAAAGTAGTGTCAGTGATATCAAACACAAAATCGCATGCGCTAGAGCACCATACAATCAACAAACACAAGCAAGAATAAACAGAGGCTAAAAACACGTTGTAGAATAACATCACATAACCAAAACAATACAGTATTTCCCTTTGTGTGCTTCATCACAGTATTAATACTCACTTCTACATTTAAACAAGTCAGTACAAATCACTGAAACCCACAAAGGCAAAAACTACAAAAAACTAGCTGAAGATGAAACTCAACACTGAATCAAAGTAGCAGATCAAAGAACTAAAAACATCGACACAATAGGCTGTAAGTGAAGACAATTAACATCTGCTGCAACAGTGAGAATTTCCTTAACCTAATATGTAGACTAATTTGATAGGAACGTAAAAATATCCACAGAGAATCTTCAAAATCAGGGTAACCCCAATATTAACACTCAAAAACCATGAACAAGACAAAAAAGCATGAGAAAAGGCATCAAGAATCACAATCCTATAAAGTTGAAAATTGAATACTTTAATTGTCAACTGCGAGTGATCTCAACAAAGGTTTTAAAATACGGTCCATAGCCGCAATTTGAGGCAGCAACATCAAGATTTTGGATATCTATGTCACCACCGCAATTACAGCTGACCGTAATATTCGACAACATCAATGACCACAAAAGGACAATCATTTTAAAACCCAATTCTCAACCTTTAAACCAGATACTTATCATAATGAAATCAATACCAAATACCAAATAAAAACAAGTTCGACAATCACAGTCCATTAATTGCGATTAAATTAAATTAAATAAGCAACATGCATACCAATAAATCAATGGGAAGAGACTCCAGCCTCGATTCTGATTGACACTCATCAATCCTCGGGGTCTTTGGCGTCCCAACTGAACTACTCTGTTTAACCAAATTCACCGGCGAAAGCATCAGCGGACTTTTATCAAACACCTTACCTTCATGACCATCATTCTTCTCCAAATTCAAAAGCTCGACTCTTTTCTTCCCAATATCATTACAAACCCTACCAGCACCCGATCCGGAACCTAAATACTTGCTACACCGAAGCTGAGCTAGGGTTCCAGGTTTCAAATACTTGGTCCCAGATTTCTTCAATTTTCTCCTCCCTTTCCTTTTCTCCGTCGTCGTCATCACCTTCCCCATCGAATTGAATCAGCAATTTCAATTCACCCTAAAAAAAAAAAACAAGAACCAGATTCACTATAAACAGGAATAATCAAAAACAGAAATTAATTAACTATTAATTATTAAACTAAAAGTTAAAAAAGCATGAAGAAAAAGGGGAAAACTCACATGAAGAAAAAAATTGGAGATTGAAAATGGAAATGGAAATGAAAATGAAAATGAAACCCTAAATCAGACAGAGAAAGTGAGAGGGAACATATTGAAAGGGGTTATTAGGGTTTTTATTTTTTCCACTTTATTTGAATTTTGCTTATTTGCGAAATTTTCCCGCTAAAATTTTGGGTACAGACAGTGTGGGGTATCTGACAGGATCCCAGGTGGTGTGACGTGGCGGTTTTGGATTGGTTGGTTTTGGTATCCGAGGGTGAGTGGGTCCAGTATGTCATTGATTGGTGAGATTACTGCGCCATGAGACACGGCGTGAATTTTTATTAATTTCGGAAAATTAAAAATGGTGATTTTTTTGTTTTGTTTTTGTTATCATTATTTGGCTCAGTTTCATTTTTCGAGATTTAATGGTTTTATATTTTGTGGTGGATATGGGATGGGAAAATGTAGTGAAATGACGAGTTTGTCCTCACGTGATCGCATTGAAGACAGAAGTTCAGAAGTGGTTTATTGGTTCAGCATTCACACGTGAGTACACCGCGCTTTGTAAAATCAACGGCCTCAAACTACTCGAGAGTATGCTGGGAATTGGAGAGTAGGGAAGGACAAATTTTACCGCTATCACTAGAGTAACTAGTAAGTGTCTCATTGGTTCTACAATGTCGATCAAATTGTATCGTTGAAAGGGTGTTCAAAACCAAACAAAGATGGTAAATCGAATCAACTTAAATTGGAAACTTTAAAATATTTTGATACGGATATTTGGATCATTTTTTAACTTAATCGCATGGTTCGATTTAGTTAGTGATTTTTATTTTAAGAACTGATCTGAACCGAATTAAATCATAACATTCGAGAAACACTAGTACTCTGTAAAAGTTCAATGAAAATGTGTATAGAATGACATTTTTTTTTTACTAAGACATGTTTTTTCTGCTGTTGAATTTCTTCTATCATTTTGATTTTAAAAATGTATTTATGTATTTTAATTTAATTCTAGTTGCATTTTTGCATTAATGTTTGTTTATGTTAGATACATCTTGAATCACATAAACTCAATGAGAAGTTTTAGAAAATGATAAAGTTTTAGTCTTTTGCATTTTTTAACGAAGAGAATTGTTTTTTTGTTCATGTTTTTAATTTGGTCTATGTTGATGGGAACATTGTTGAATGAAAATAAAAGTGTAATGTTCAATCAAATTTAAAACATTGTTGAAAATAAGTTGTTTTTTTAACTTTCAACTTGATTTTAATGTTGGAAACAAAAAAAATTGTACTGTCTCGCAAAAAACTGCAACAACCGAAGCAACCAAACCACATCAAACTACAAACTTATTTATCATGCAGTTTAGACTCAAAACCGAACCAAACAGCGCCGCGAACACCCCTGATGGTTATCCATTTCTTTCTCTTAGCAAAATTTATGACTTGCTCAAATTAGATGTTTTGAGTTTTACGCGGTTATGAAATAATTAAAATTATTGATTTTATTGATGAAATGTGTTTTATTTACCCAAACATTTTTATTAATAATAATTAGTCAAGTAGTTAGATGATTAAAATGTAGTAAATAAATAACGTATTGATATCATAAAAATGACAAATAATTTTATACAAATAAATATGGTAAAGATAACACCTAATTTGAGATAGAGAGTAAAAATCACGTTTTATTCAAGACGATCAGAGACAAATAAGACTGAAACACCACAACAAAAGACGTTATATATAGGTACAAAACCCAAAAGAAAACCCAAAAATTCCATACGTGACAAAATCAGGCAAACTAACAAAAGACAACTCTCATACCTACTAAACATCAAAATCAAAGCTAATTCCAAAAAATCAAAGGCAAACCCCCACACAACAGAAAAAATAAAACTTATGCCAACGCCTCAAACACTGTCGCGAGCGACCACCGAAAACAACTCCAAAACACTTATAGCCCGTTGCACACTCCATAATCCCTCTAAAATAACCACCAAACCAGACCAAAAACTCATGTAACAACACCTCTACTTCTCTTTCCACAACTCCAAAAAATGATCACGTTGGGCAAAATCACCTAAAGAGTTGGCGACAACTAACACATTCCACCTTAAAAGCATTGACCATACTAAAGAACTACGGCGAATAGAGAGCTCGTATCTTGAAACAAGCCACTTCTTTTAACACCCTAAACCAACGCTCTTTCGAGCCATCACTTAACCCTTTCGTCCACCAGAGAAGACACATAAACAATGCCCAAAATTATGAATATAGAATATGACTTTCAATCTCAGAGCTAAATCGATCAGCCAATCAAAACCCCAAAAAAGGACACTAAAGCAGTCAATATTGGTGATGCGGTGACACAAACAAAACCAAATTGGAGATGGGGCCAACTAGAAGGCACTGTCACAGTCGCTCCGCTGACTTCCTAAACAACCCTAAACTTCTGACAAGGTGGAGGCACAAACTTGCATCCGAAAACGGCAACCATGCACGCAAAACTGAATCTAACTAGTGAAGAGTGACCTACAAACCCACAATCACGTTAAACTAGAACAAAATTGCGACTCAATTCACAATAAAATTAGCGACGGTTATCGATTGATATTTTTTTGATAGTTTTCATTGATGTTGTTTTTATAGTTTCGATCAAAATTGTTTCTAAGTGTACACTTATTAAAAAATATATATAGCTAAATACTCCTTGCATCCACTATTATAAACAAAAAATATATATCTTTTAGATTTGTTAAATAACTAATGTATGTGATCAACATTATAGATTACATACAAGGTTTTGCAACTCGAGAGTTTACCTCAACTCGTTTTGTCTAGGTAAACTCGACTCGAGAACTCGTACGAGTTTACCTAAAATTAAAATTATATAAAATTTATTATATGCATGACATATATAAGCTAATATAATATTGTAAATAGGTCAATAGTGCGAAATATGACTTAATTACAAAGACAAATTATACCAAACTACCATAATAAAATGTTGTGCTCAACTTAACATCAAAATACAAAAATTAATGCACAAAATCATAAGTTTCATAAGTCTAAGTTTAAGCCATCCATAAAACCATCCAAAAAAGCAAGTTTCACAAGTTCGTAATCGGAATTAGTGTTGCAATCGGAATTTCCCCCATTGGAATCGCAACCCTAACTGGTATGTGCTCTCTTGTTCATGGTTTGAGAACTCAGGTAAGAAAGAAAAAGAAATGTTTCATTTCAGAAAGCTAGCAATGTGTTAATGTAAAGGTAACCATTCAGTAAACGTTTCAGTCTTTGGGCTTATAGAATAGGAATTGAGTTTTGAAAAAAATGGGCAAAAAATAAATGGACCAATTTTTTATTTTTATTTTTAGATGTAAACTCGTCAAACTTGGTCGAGTTTACATGCGTTTACCGAATGTTAACTCGGTCAAACTCGTCAAACTTTCTGATTTTACCAGAAATCGAGTTTACCTCCGAGTTAACACGTTTTTGATACCTACAAACATAAACTCGACGAATTAATACTCGATTTGCGGAACATTGATTACATATATCAGTTATTTAATGAATTTAAAACGTAGTTTTTTAACTAATAAATAATAGAATTTAAAGTTCAATATAGAACTAAAATATTATACAATACTAATTTAAAGTGTACTGTAGTACTAAAATATTGTTACAATACTAATTTAAAGTGCAATGCTATTTTTTTTATATCTTGTACTCTATAATTTTATTGTGAATTGAGTCTCAACTCTCAAATGTCAAATGTGATCCATCTTCGATGAAGAAGCTACGATTAAATTTTTGATTGATCCAATTTAGATGAGCTATGATAATCATGATGGTGAATGATTGTGTCATCTTGATAAAAATTAAAATCAATATCAATTTATGCATTCCTTCTTATAATTTGTGTCATTGTTGCAACAACTCTTTATACCTGCGTTTCAAATTTAAACTTGGAATGCGACTTAGAATTGCAAATTTATTCTTTCCACACCTTAAAAGATCTTTCTAGTGTGTACCTTAAACTTAAGTGGTAATAATTAAATATTTTACTATGGTTTGTCAAACCCGTTAGATCGCCTAAAATTAGAAAGGTGAAAACGTTCACCTTAATAAGGACCCATGTACCGTAATGGTGTTGGATAAACAAAATCTATCAAATATATAATACTTTAAAAAATAAATAAAGTAATTAATTAAATGTGATGTCAAATATTTTTAATATACTCTCTTTTCTAGTTCCCAAATAGGAATGGAAATGCGCTAGGTCAGACTTTGCAAGACTTAAGTCTAACCTACTTAAAAAATTATAGACTTAAAGTCTGACCTATTACTTGTCATAGACCCATTTTTATGGCATGACCTAACCTTTTTTAAAGTCACAATGAAAGCCTAAAAGTCTAAAACAAATTTTATATATACTAAGGTCTAACAACACCAATATGTCTACTATTAAACATGTCAAATTCTACGAAGGACTAAGCACACCAACATGCTTGTACTAAATAACCAAATCTTATGAATGTCTAATCACACTAATAGGTCATACAATAAATAACCAAATCATAGAAAGGTTTGAGTTTTTAATTTCTAAAGAAAACTTCAACAATAACAATAATGAAAGAGATACATGTTGCGTATATAGGAAATATGTCGGTTTGACGGATCTTATAATTTTTTTTTTTTTTTTTTTAAACATTAAAAATATTTAATATAAATAGGTCAACCCTAATATGCTTTTTTAGAAGTATTAGTCTAACATGTTTAATCAAATGAGTTTTGTAAAAAGCTTGAGCCTAACATTTTTATTAAATGGGTTGAGTCCGACTAAGCTTTAAATAGGTTAGGTCGCGGACTCCGGTCGACCGAACAATCTGGCTCTGGCATGTTCGACTCTATTTAATAGTCACAATCTCACCCCGAGTGTTTAAACATTTCTTAGATCATTATATTACCTACCTTGAAGATAAAGCTCAAAACAACAACATTGATGAATACGACATATGGGAGTAACAAGATCAAATTGTGCTTACGTGGAGTATTGCATCAATTTCTACAACTCTACACACAAGAATGGTAAAGCGTGAACATGTTTTTCAAACATGAGAAATTTTGCACGTGTAATTTACATCTCATACAAGAGCCCAGATTAGCTAGTTAAAGAATCAGCTCAGAAACATCGAGAAAACTATAAAACTCAATGATTATCTTCAATCCACTAAAAAAAACCGTGAACATGTTTTCACTTACAACTTTGATGAAGATGGTTCAATCAATAAGAAAAAAGAAAAGAATTAATACAAAATTGAAATGTGAATTATGCTAAGATGCACTCTATTGAATTGTTATGAATCTATTTATACACACTACAACTTCTAGTCCACATTAGATAGCAAATACTTTATAATTGTCAAATAATTCACAAGGTGGAATCTGAAATTGTTTTTTTTATGACCTAACCAACTAACTTGCATAGCAAGGAAAAACAAGTTTACCATGTATTAATTAATTCATAACACACCACATTAGTTCATGTTAGACAAAGACTCAACGACCACGAGACTTCTTAATTTCTTAAACACTTGAATGGATATTCCAAGTCAAAATTCCAGCTACTCCTTCTTCACTTCTGTAGTGTTCCAGTTTCAAATTCACTTTACTTACTTGTTACCTTAGTAATGGAATCTCATCTCCATATGCTTACTTTTCCATGTGCAATGAGGTTTTTGTACCATATGCTTGAAAAACACTTAGAGAGGTTGAAATACACACAACTTCAAAAGATGAGAGAGCTACCATGATTTCCTTAATCGAACACCAAGATATTGGTGCTCCTCCAATCATGAAGATGTAACCAGCTGTAGATTTCCTATCATCCTTGTCCCCACCAATTTGAGTCAGTGTAGCCAAGTGAATTGCAGCATAATCCTTCATAAGTAGCTAGAAACAAGATGCCACATTCAACACTATATGCAGAGTTTGGCCTTGTGTTGCAAAGATGTCTAAGGAATCAACTTCATTATAATTTGCATCATTGGTTAATTGAAATATTCGCTCTACCGGTGTTGATGCGGGACTGCAGCTCTCCATTTCAAATCTTTTGAGAATTTAACTTGCATACCACTTTTGAAGCATTAGCAACCCTTTATTGGATCTTTCAAACTCAATGCAAAGGAAGTATGAGATGTGTCCCGGGTCAGTCATCTCAAACTTCTGCATCATGCTCCTTTTGAAATCACTTAGATGTGATTCATTGCTACCTATGTTTTGAAAATTATGTACATAAAGACAGCATTATCACACCTTGTTTTTTTTCTGACATATATTCTATGCTCATAAAAATATTTGGTGAATTCAATTTCATTGATGAATCCATCTATCCTTTGTCTTGTCCCATTCTTTTGAAGCTTACTTAAGCCCATAAATGATGTCCTCAATTTGTTGTACACCTTTGATTCTTGATTCTCCACATTGAAATCAGGAGGTTAAGCAACAAATACCTCTTCACCAAGTGTCCCATTTAGGGAGTTAATTTTTCATCCATCTGATACATTGACCATTATATTCATAGTTTCAAGAGCAACCACTAATCTTATGGTCTTAATTCTGGATACTGGTGAAAATACATCTTCAAAATATATGCGTTCCTTTTTCAGTGGCGGTCTAGAGGGTGTGCGAAAGGAGCGACTGCACATGGCTCTAAATTCTAGGGGACACACATCAGAGAACACCACCTCAAGTTGGAATTTGGTTTTGCTTCCTGCATCTTTACTGAAGTTTAATGTATGTTGCTTTGCTTGTAAACAATATTCACACACTTCTGTTGCCATGTGAATTGAAGCCTATATCATGTCACCATGATTTGCTTGTGCATCAAATTTAAGTCTCTAAAATTAAGATACTTAAAGCTTGTAATGATAGATCCATTTATCTCTACTTGCTATTTCAAAAAACAATAATTATCTCTACTTGCAGCAGCTGCGAAGTATTTATGATCCGTCACATCAAGGCCTGTCTTGGATGTTTTATTCCTTAACATATGTGCTTTCAGAATCAATCTTCCTTTTGCATTGTGAACCTTTTGCAAATTCCTTACTATGTTGCATTTGTTTTCTTTCCTAATTATGATCATGCCTTATATAACTCTATCAGTATAGTTGAAACTTGAAACGACACATCTAATATTGTATCCAATACATAGCATGCTAGACTTGTCCATGCCTCAAATTAAATTGTCTCTACTGCTTTATCCAATTGTAATATTCCTCATAGTATCAATAAAATGATTTTTGTTTGCAAAGCATATTGTTTAAGTAAATCTCATAAACTTCTTCAACTTAATCTAATAAAATGATTTTTACTGCTTTTGTGATTGTATATGATAAACCTCTTCAACTTAATAATTCTGACATTTGGGGCGCCATCACCTATTAATTCCACTAATGATAGTAAGTATTACTTACATTTAATTGATGCCTACTCTAAATTCACTTTGATATATCTTTTACAATCAAAATCTCAAGCTCTATCTTGCTTTATTCACTTTCAAACAATTATTGAAAATCAAATTGGACTTAAATTTAGGTTCTTCAAACTGATAGTAGTAAGGAATATTTTTCTTTCTCCAAATTTCTTATTAACAGTGGCATCTCTCATAGAGTAAGGTATCCTTATTCTCATGAGCAAAATGGCTCAGCTGAAAGAAAGCATAGTCACATTCTGAAGTTTGTCTCACCCTTCTAGCCGATGCGTCTATGCCTCTTCGTTATTGGGGGTGAAGCCTTCAAAATTGTTGTCTACGTCACTAACAGGTCGCCAACTCTTATTCTTCAAAAATCCTGTCCTTTACAAACTCTTATTAATCAGCAACCTGACTATCATGCCTTTAAAGATTTTGGTTGTGCTTGTTATCATTATTTAAGAACTTATAATAAGCACAAATTGGAATTTAGATCTGAGCAATGCAGTTTTCTAGGTTATATTAGCAATCACAAAGGTTGTATTTGTTTAGCTCTAGCTGGAAAAACATTATATTTCCAAGCATGTAAAATATGATGAACTTCTATATCCTTTCAAAGAAAATCCTAAATTACAGGGTCACGATCTTGCCCCATCAAATTCTCACTCAACCTTTCATGATTATGTTTCAAATGTTGAAATGCACAAACTATGTCTTGTAAGAATAGATTCTCTCTTTTTATGACCTACGATGAAATTTCTTTCTTGTATGACACTGATTTCTCTCATGAATCTGCTGAGATCTCAAGCCTAACCACTCAACTTGCTGATTCAATTCTCGTCAATATTGTTGCTGAAGTTGTTTTACCAATTCCACATCTGCTCCTACATTCTACATTATTCATTCCATTATTCCATCATCTGCACACCCACACGAACAACTTACTGCTCATGTCAATTCAACAAAGTCTATAGCATTGTTCCTCAATGCAACATTAGAACAAGAAGAAAATATGGCATCTTCAAACCAAAATTCTACTTAACTTCAGCAACAAGCAGTTAAACTATTGAACCAAAGTCCATCTGAACTGCTCTCAACTGACCTTATTGCAAGAATGCTATGAATTAAGAATATGCATAACTTCTACACCACAGAACCTGGACCCTTGTCTCTACTCCTTCCAACAACAATGCCGTTGGATGCAAATGGGTCTTTAGGGTCAAATATAGTCTAGATGGCATAATATCCAAGAACAAGGCTGGATTGTTTGCCAAATGATTTCATCAATAAGAGTGTGTATACTTTTCTGAAACCTTCAATCCATTTGTTAAGCACACTCCCATCAGAGTTGTTCTTACTATTGCACTTTTTCACAATTGGCGAATCACACAAATTGTCATGAAAACCCACTTAGACTGTTCTGGCGGTGTTCCTTTGGAACCTTAGAGCGTGCCCCTCTCAAAGTCTCAGTTTTAATTCTCTCCGGTACCAATTTTGGTGGGCTAGTTTGGCTTCTTAAAAAAAAAAAAACAAATTGACATAAGCAATGTATTCCTCAATGTTGACCTCTTGAATCTATCTATATGGCTCAACCACCAAGATCTGTACAAGGCAACAATACTCTTGTTTTCAAGCTTAATAAATCTCCATATTGCCTAAAACATACTCCAGGAGCATGGTTCCAAAAGTTACATTCCTTCCTCACACATTCATGCCTTCATCACATGAAACTCATTACAAGCCATCGACTCCCTTATCAGCTCCCTTCACACAAAATTTCCTCTTGATCACATGAAACTCATCATAAGTTATGACCCTTCTTATATAGATAACTTGTCGGAGGCTTATGCTAATATTACCTGTCCTAACATAATCCATGCAGGAAACGAAGTTTCTAAATTTATGTACTCATCAAAGGAACCTCAGTGGAAGGATGTAAAATGATCAAGGAAATACACACTTTGGTCTCTTTCTTAATAATCTCAAGTTATTTCTAAGGATTGTATTGTATATAGTTTATAACATAATGAATGATATACATATATATCAAGAACAAGATATATTATTTAAATTCATGATACTAATATTAATTTGTGGAAAAATCAGCTAGTGAGTTAGTATTGGTCTAATTAGTACCCGTAAAATAAAATGCACGAGATTTGATGAATCAATTACCACCCTTGGATCTCCATCTCTCTACATTAACCAATTGAATCTTCTATCCCCCATGTTTTGCTTTCCATAGCATGATTTCCGCTCGTCGGCATTCGTCTCGTGCTATATATTACTTCTGTTTTAATAAACAACCATACATTAGTTCTTGTGAGCTTAGCTCAGTTGGTAAGAACAATGCACAAAATATGGAAGGTCCGATGTTCGAACCTCGGTCACCACAAAAAAAAAAAAACAACCATACATTTAAGCTTAGCTTAGAATGAACTATGTTTTATGAGGCCTAAACATGTTCAAGAAATTCGAGCACAACTTTGACATCTTACTTGTCATAGAATTATTTTTAGGTCTAACAAGACATTTTCAAAACTCTCGTTTTGGGATGTTAGTATACTTAAAGACCTATTTCATATTAATGTATTTAAATAGGTGCAATCTAACATATCTATAAATAGGTTAACGAGCTAGTATTAATTAATGAAATTAAGGTCTATTATGATATTTTAGAAAACATGATTTTTTTTTTACTGGAAACATGACTTTGACTTTATACAACATTCTATTTCAATTCTTTTTTTTTCCGGTGTATTCTATTTTATAACAATCCATATAAATATGTCAAAAATTAATTCTATTTTATAATAATCCATATAAATTTGTCAAAAATTAATGTGATTAGTATACTTAAATTATTGTATTAATCCTCTGATTTCTAGGAAAAAAGGGTCTTAGTAATCTGAAGTTCAGCTCATAGGTAAGTAAAAATTGACCAAGAATTATATCACCCAAAAATCAAACCCGGATTCTCCCGAACGATTCATCATTTAGTGAAGCTCATTAACCACTTGAGACCAATCATTTTCTTAAACCGTTAGTTCATACTACTGATTAAGTTCACTCATATTTAGGGAGTGATCGTAACTTTTCAAGTTGAATTTTGTTAGTGCGTGTTGGAATTGACAGTGAATTTGTTGGAACCACACTAGAATACAATTACATATGTGACACTATATAAATTTATCTATTACTTTTCATCTATTATAATATAGACGATTACAAAAATACACATAAAAAATCGAATGACACTAAAAATTTTGTCACAGTATTAGACGTCAAACTACCATTTCTCTTAACAAAATCACATCAACTCTATGATTTCTTCAAATTCACCTAAATGCAGGTGTCACTTTTCTTTGAGAAAAGGTAAAGGTTTGGTAATTGGTCCTATACATTTTAGGTGCCGGGTAAGGAATAAACATTGGTTCCACAATCAAACTCAACACTCAACAAATACCTCCCTAATAAAGGGGAAGTGTCACTATCTCTGAAGAGGACAACATAGGTAAAATTACAGGGCACACTAATGTGTTGTTGTGGGGGCACCACTCACTCTAACCACAAACACAGAGACAAAAACCACCAAACCAAAATTACAAAGAAAGAGAAACAATTTCCTTAGACATAGTATACGACCTTTCTGCTTTGTTACATTCCTTATTTCTCACATAACAACAACATTACAGCATGTCTTTAGCGCAAATCAATGCCATTACCTTAAATGAAACTCAATGTTTTTTTTTTTCTTCACTTCCTATTTTGGTATTTTTATGTTGCATGTCAGTGTTTCTTTTTACCTGCAATATCTAATTACTTTGCTTTTTCTTTGTCTTTTTGACTCACAATGCTTTGTGACCATGCATAAATTTCTTAACCGACAACACACTTATTGTCTTTTTCTTTTTCTTTTACTTATGCAAAAATATAATAAATTACCTTGATTAATATGAATTTTGATGAAATTGTTATTTAATAAAATAGACTTTCTTTTGTTAAAAAATGAAACAAGAATCAAATAACACTTTTAAGATTCACTTGGTTTCAGTATTTTGCTTTCTTTTCTCATCTGCTTAAATTTCATTTGACATGTGTTGTTGCAGTGCAGTGTCTCTGTCTTTGAAAACTCAAGATCTTGAAGGGCAATGCTGTCTCTGAGCAGTGAGAAAATCTACAGCATGCAGGGGATGCTTTCAAAGGCTTAAGATACCAATGCTATTTGTACAACCATAGGTAAATAAATGATCATTCACTCTGCTATATCTATAACTTGACAAATCAAAATGGTTTTCAAATTTCAACCCTTCATCTATGGATAATGTTTGTCTGCACCAAAAAAATATAAATCAAATTCATATTCATGGTTGTGTATTGTCTATGAAGCACAGACACCTTTCGCGGTGTCCAACATGCTTCGTGTCCGACACTCGTACGACACGTGTCCTAAAAAAATTGTTTTTTTCTTTACTTCGATACTTCTTGGACCGGTGCCGATATCTATATAACATTCATACAAGACGTGTTGGACAACTCAGTCAAATGTATGAATTTTTTTATTTGCTTCCACGCACCGTAGATTCAAGTTTGATCAAGAAATGTTGATCAACAAGGGGTTATAGACATTAAAGTTGATTACAACGTTTTTAGCTTTTTCGATAGTAGATGGGTGGATTGGATTTTTTGGCTACTGTAATATGTCCCAGTGCAAATATTTTGGAAATATAGAATCTTGGTTCATATGCATTTTCTAACTAAATCAAGGATTGAAAATGTAATTTTGAAGGTTGGAGCTGATATAGCATGGCATCTTCATGGGAACAATTTGGAGAGATTGCAAATGTGGCCCAATTAACAGGCTTAGATGCAGTAAAGTTGATTGGGATGATTGTGAAAGCTGCAAATACAGCAAGGATGCATAAGAAGAACTGCAGACAGTTTGCACAACATCTTAAGTTGATTGGGAACTTGCTTGATCAGCTCAAGATCTCAGAGCTTAAGAAGTACCCTGAAACCCGAGAGCCTCTAGAACAACTAGAAGATGCTTTGAGAAGGTCTTATATTTTGGTCAATAGTTGTCAGGATCGCAGCTATCTTTATTTGCTCGCCATGGGATGGAACATTGTTTATCAATTTAGGAAGGCTCAAAATGAAATTGATCGATACTTGCGTCTTGTTCCTCTCATTACTCTAGTCGACAATGCTCGTGCTACTCGAGTCAGGGTATCTATTTTCGCTTCTCTCTCTTTGCTTAGTTATCTTGTTAAGCTATCAACTGCCCTTGGTTTCAATTGATGTATGTCTAATGTGGCATTGTGATTTACTCTTAAACGTTGTTGGGACTCAATAACTAAACATACCAAATTGTAAATTGTATTGAGCATGTATTTTTTCAACGAATTTCTCCTCATGTCATTGACCAATACTAGTTGCTTGACGTTTACTTGCTATTGATCATTCGTACAAGGTTGTCGTCCACTTTAAAATGTTTGTTGCTTACATTAGTTATATTTGCTTGTTTACAGTTGATTCAACACTTATTGCTATTTATAATTGTAAAAAAAGAAAAACACATATTGCTATGCAAGATTCCTTGCTTTGGTGAATATGTGTGACTGTGTGTGCGTGTTTGTGTGTGTAACTTATAGAAAAAATAAGACACAAAATTCATACTTCGCACATGACACTCAAAAATATCAAGAACGGCCCTGTATATGATGGTGTTGCACATGTTGCAGAACTTTTTTTTCCCGATTAGTTAGAATTTTCAAATTTGCAAACGTCTTCAAAAACTTTGATATACTTTTGATTGAGTTTTCTTAGTAATAATAATAGCTTGCTTCTCTGGTATATTCAGGAGAGACTTGAAGTTATTGAAAAGGATCAATGCGCGTACACATTGGATGATGAGGATCAAAAGGTGCAGACTGTTTTTCTGAAACGAGAACATGACCAAGAGGACACTGTAGTGCTGAAGAAAACTCTTTCATGTTCTTATCCAAACTTTTCATTCACCGAAGCACTTAAAAAAGAAAATGAAAAGCTTCAACTAGAGTTACATCATTCACAAGCAAATATGGATATAAATCAGTGTGAGTTCATTCAACGCTTACTAGATGTCACAAATTTCGCCGCTTATTCTCTTCCAGAGAAGTTATCACCTGAAGATAACTACCAGATTGTAGAATACAGTAACAACAGTCATTCTGATGCCAATGGCAGCAAAGGTCATTCTTCTAATGAAAAACACCATAAAAAAAGTGATATTCTTTCATCATCAAGGTAGATCATTTCCCTCTTCTCCAACTTTAATGTGTTCTGAGATCATTTAGGAGAACTACTTGACCAAATGATATAGTAGTTATGTAAATTGAGATCCTTGCAATTTTTTGTTTGCTGTAAACTGAGTATCATCCTCGCGCAACTAGAAAATTAATCTTTCGAGCCGGGCAGAGCCATAATAGGCAACACATCCCTCCCTTAAGATTTTTAACACTGTTATATTTTTAGGGCTCGATTCCAATCCATGACATTGGATGAAATTGGAAAATAACTGAATCATCTCATCCAAACACTATTGTGTCGATACTTGCACATTTGACCTCTTCTGCTTCCTCCGTAATTTTATTATTTATCATGTAGTTAATGATTTTTTCAAAGCTTTTACCATTTTTTACCCTTTTGGTTGCTAACTTACATTGAACTGAGTTTGATGATTCATTTGTCTGATCTCAAACAGAACCAAAGTTTCAGAAAAGAATCCGGTGTCAACTAGAAGTTCATATCAGCAGGAAGATTGGCATACTGATTTACTTGCTTGTTGTTCTGAACCTTATCTATGTATGTATTTTGCTTATGTTAATTTGTTTTTCTTTTGTTACGTCAACAATAAAAGAATATTTTCTTTCATGATTTTCATTAGTAGATATTTTCATTTGCAGGTATAAAGACATTCTTCTATCCCTGTGGAACATTTTCAAAGATTGCTACTGTTGCAACCAACAGACCAATATGTAAGTTATGTATAATCTTGAACACTTAAATGATGGGATATTTAATTTTTCAAAAAAGCATAATATTTGCGCCATGGGCTTAAATTGATGTTTATCATCTAAATGAACTTCATGCAATTTCTTAAGAAAAAAAAGAGAATTTCATGCAATTGAGGTATAACAAATAATCAAAATTCTTCTTAAAAAAAACCAACAAATAATCAAAATTCAGGCCTCTTCTATTATTTTTTATTTTTTTTTGAAAGGAAGCCTCTTCTATTATAGTTGTTCAAATTGATGCTTAAGTTGATTTAAGTTACACATATTCAGGTCTCTATTATTCTTTCTATCTGGTTCATTTGCTACCCTTAAAAATATCGAGGTTGTGCTCTTTTAACTTCATTTTTCTATTTTTTTCAGCTTCTGCAGAAGTATGCAATGACTTTATTGCATATTCATTGGTTTTATCTTGTTGTTGCTATACTTGCTGCATAAGGAGGAAGCTTAGGAAGATGATGAACATTCCGGTAATGTTGGCTTCCTTTTGTATAATGTTTGTTAAAATTCAATTCGCTCGTTTTAGCTTTATAATATTCATGTACTATTTTTTAAATTCAAATTTGAAAAATAACTTTGTTGTTAAGTATAAATTTGTACAGAAAAATTGTCTATACAAATTGGTAACTACTTTTGAAGTTTTCATTATATTATGATATAGTTATATGGAGACTTGCTTTAGCAACTTCTCGTATCTTTAAACGTTTCATTACTCATTAACATTCTATGTCAGGGAGGCTATGTTGACGATTTTCTTTCTCATTTGATGTGTTGTTGCTGCGCTTTTGTACAAGAATGGAGAGAAGTGCAAATCCGCGGGGTTTATGGTATGACTTCATAGCGCATCTTTCTCAACATTTGAGGAATCACACTGCAATATGCTTTGATCTGATATATTTCTCTTTTACCATGACATTTTGTTTGTTTTTTTGTTGAATTAAAATTATGCTTATTAAATTGTGCCAAAATGAATGCAAAATGCTTTATTATTTCTTAACCATTTTGCAGAAGAACCTGAGAAGACCAACATTAGCCCTCCAACTGCACAGTACATGGAATCTTAAATAACGACCAGGTTGTAATTTGGTCGATTAGGGTGTAAATACCATATCAAATATTGAAAAATTGGCTATTGGATATTTGGATTTGATTCTCACACTGTTTGGCATCAGTTACCTACATGTAATGTAGCTTTTTAATATATAGTTAGATTAATTTTAGCATTTTTCATGATTTTTGGTGAGATGTTCCCTTTTATTAGACCTAGTTTGACGAATCCCATTATCTTATGATGATTTTATTGTACATTTGGAGAACTAGGTAATTCCAAGAGACTCAAAAGTTTTTTGTAAAAAAAAAGTTTGGATTGGAAAATGATCATAAAAATTACTTACAACAAGTAAGGGTTGTAAATGTTTTTCACATTTGAACTACTCATTACCTATGAAGTCAGAATGCTTATACATTTCAAGTAAAGCAAAGAGTCAAGTTTATGATGTGATGTCATGAAGAGTTGAGATAAATTTGATATAAATCAACAAAGCCTTAAATCTTGCAGAGTTGTCCAATGGTTTAAGAACATCGGTTGTAAATGAGTTTTTAACATCAAAAGATATTTATTAAACATCTAGTTCTACCATGTGAGATATGATTTACATCATGTATAAATTAATTTAATTTACATCATTAGATCGATAAATCTAACCCCTGGATTAAATGGGATATGATGTGATTTACTATTAATTCAATGATAAAAACTATTTTACAAAACTGTTTTACTTATACACGCTAGACAAAGTGTATGAAAAACATCGAAAGATATACAACAAGACTCATTCAAACAAAAAAAAATTCAAGTTTCAAAAGCAGATGCACTTCAAATTACGATATTGCTTGATTGCTTATTTTGACCTAAGGGTACAATAAATATATGCAAAGATAACCTTTCTTAATGACTTAGAGAAGAAAAAAAAACTTTTGTACTTAAACTACATGATTTCTCATATAATTGTCGTTAGCATTTGATTTGCAAGCTTAATAAATTCATATAAGATTTAAAGCATCCCATCAACGTAATCTTAAATTTCACATGACAATTTCTTCATTGGATTTATACATTGGTGATATTTTACTCGCAAGACCTAACTTAACCAACAACACCGATATCCAAAATTTCTCCTTTATGTGAGCTTTTCAGGTGGTGCTTGTCATTCCGTTAAAAAAAAAAAGATATATTGTTCACAAGAAATATATATCAATAGTTGTTTAGATGAGATATAAAAAAGAAGATGGTTAGGTTATGGGAATCCATAAACATTCTGCCGTAATTTCTAACGGCTCAAAATGCAGTACACATTACACAACCAAGAATTGAGGATAACAAGCAATTTTTCTTTTCACAGAACTTTAATATTTAAATTACAGAAAGAGTTGAAGCCCTAATAATGATACTATACAAAGACAATTCTTTGCTGAGATTGCCTGGAGAATATTTGAATCTTCAGCATTGCAATAGCATTAAAGAGATGATCCCACAGTGGATGAAACTTGGTGAATTTACAGGACAGCGTGTTCTAGAAATGTTATACGTCATGCATCTCATCACTACTGTTGGCCCCATAATTTAAATTTATGCTTCTGATCTGCTAACAGAATGAAGGACAATATCAGCTTAAAGAGTCCCCCAAAAAAAAAAAAGTTGACCAATCGAATGACTTGAGAAGGAAAGAAAGCGCCTACCTTTTCAATAGCATGCGAAGCATCAGATAAGACTTGACTACCTTCTTTAAGGAGTTGCAGTTGGTTCCGGAGCCTTTGATTATGTTCCTCTCCCTAACAAAACCACAGGGGGATCAGAGAAATAGAATACAAGGTACATAATACAAAAATAAAAATGATCACTATATAAGGGCCTAAGCAAAACCTCAATTCGTTCCAAACATCTTTTTTTTCTGGTCTTGCCAAATTTACTTTGTAGTTTGTTCGAAGTTCAAGACATACCCTTTTTGGCACAATATATAAATTCAAATACAATTTCAGAGTTTGCACATATAACTAAGTGATTTGTATTCACAATATTTACCGCTTTTAATTTTTTAACATTTAAAATGTTTGTGTAATAGACAAAGAACAGGGTTTTCTTTTTTGAATCAAGGAAAGATGTATAAAGGGCGGAACTTTCTCCACCCCCAACATCACTTCCGATATAAAACACAAATTTTGTGTCGTTCGGAAGTACACTTACGAACAAAATATGCCCGCTCGGAATTATTTGGGGAAAGTTGCTCCATATTTAAAATGGTAAAGCCGAAGTCATCATCTGCCACAGACACAACAAGCAGGCCCAAAAATACCCAATCAACTTAATGTGCTCGGCATTACTAGGGCAAAGGCAAAGAGAATGGTTGTTTCTGGGACACACATCCATGGAAAAAAAAATCTGGCTATTCCAACTAGTTTAATTAAATAAATCCTCAACTGGAAAGAAGAAAAAACATGGTAATAGTTACACAACCACAAAGAGGAAAGAGTATTTCGTGTAGTCTATTTAGGAGTTTGAAAGAGGATAAACAAAGAAAAATAGGAATATAAAAATATTTGTCAAAGATGCAAAAGACACAAATCGTATAACCGCTTCAACCTCTGAATTAGAAAATATTTGTTTTAGTCCACTTTTAACATAGTTTGATGCTGATGCATTCGAATAGTATACCTACCAATTGCACCATATGCATTAAGGTCTGAATTTCATTCTTCTTTGCTGCAGACAGATTCTCAGCAACATCTACTATGTTACTCCTGCATTTGAATAAATGTTTCTCTACTGAGTTAAAAAAAATAAAAAATCAATAATATTGTAATAGTAATGAGGAGTAAATAATATGAAAAGAAAGAAAATTGAATAAAGGTCTGGCGTTAAAAATAATTATCATAGGTCCCCTGGTATAATATGAAGGAAAACCTCTACGAAGGCAAAAATGAGAGAACTTCACAAGATTTTAGAGTTAAGCTTCACTAATTGTTGCTTTGAAGACTAAATAATTTTTTTAACATAACCATCTCAAATATTTACTAAAGATCAAATTTACAGTTAAATACTTGAAATACAAAATCGATAATACCTATTTGAAAACAAAAGATCCATATCTTGTTCTTCCACAATTTCCTCAACAGTATCAAGAGTGGCTCCCACCTACATGAAAAACGTGCTTCAAATACAAGACTAGACTAACTAGAATACGGAAGAATATTGTATCCTGTATTTCACTTCCAGTGCATATTATCAAAGAAAAAAAGGGAAATCGAGAAACTACAAACATATTTCATAATCAGGTCCCAGCCATTGATGGACCGATAAATCTTCTACGCAAATACCATCTGCCATCAGATATCAAACTTGAGAAAAAAGGGGAGGGGAGGTTGGCTAAAAAATATTAAAAATGGACCTTTAACTTCACTCAATCTAAATTCCCTTGCTGCCTGCCAACAACTGTTTGTAACCAGCCCCCTCCCAGGCCTCCCTATCTGGCCTCTGCTATCTTATATTAAAGAGTTCAATTATTTCACTTGAGTTAAAGGGTGTAACTGTGAATGGTTCTATAAACTCCTGAAAAGCGCAAAAGATTTTAAAAATAGTATCTCCAATTAAAGCCAAAGCTTAACATGTATTGTTCACTCTCAAATAGAATAAGGTTTGATAAACCTCAACTTTGAAAGTTCTAAATTTCCCTTAAACAGGTATTATTGAACGCAGCCCTAAATCAATTGCAGTAAGTGAATGTTGAGCAAACAGGCACAATACTCTACAAATGATAGAATAAAACAACGAGACAATAGCTAGGTTATACCTTTGTTTTCAGACAGATTGCCTCAAAGTCTTCCTGTAAAAAGTGACAGAGCATTTAGAAGTTAGAGTTTAGAATTTTCAACTTACTAAATGATGACATATCATTGGATGCATGTGCAAATTTTTTATAACAAATTATTACATGCTAAAATGCTTGCAGTGTGTATAGTTACAGCAACTTCAGCGTGCAGTTTTTTTTTTCCGGATAGGCTAATGTTAGTAATCAATTGTTATGTTACTATTTTCAACTTCACTAGGGTTTGAACCCCAGTCCTTTAACTCCTCCAACTCCTTCAACTTAAGCATGCAATTTAAATGACACAAACAAATAAACTAGTGTTTCTTGAGTCCTGACAAATTTCTCTGCATGCACGTGTGTGTGCGAGAGAGAAGGTAAAAAGAGAACAAAATTTCCACTACAACAAATCAACAGCCTATCATATTAAAAGAAATAAAAAGAAAGACGTTGAACAATCGTTGCATAACTATTCAGGATAATTCTCGAAAAACAAAATCTTATTTCAGTTGAAGTTTAGAATGAAAACAATTAACAAAAACAGTTGGTTTTCCAAAAAGAATCATATATATCAAATGTCCAACATATAGGCTCCAATATTCTTATGAACTTCCCATAAATGTATCACACTCACATATGCTAACAAACCATATTTAGTTAACTAACTCATAAACCATAGAAGACAAAAGTCTGTAATAAGTATCTGAAATAGGGAAGCATAATCATCAGACGTTTAGCTTAAGAAATGTGTACAAGTGAAAGGAAAAACATCAAAAGTAATATTTAGACAACATCTTGAACTATTACAGGCCAACCAATTAAGTATTAATATTAGAGCTTGAATGGATATCTGACATCAACAAAATAAGCAGTTATAACAAATATACCTCTAGGTCTTCATGCAAAGAAGTAATGACCTGAAATGTTTGATACATAAAAGGAAATCAGATAACATATAGGTGCATCAATCTATTTAATTAAGAGACGTGGCTGTGTAATGTTTTCTTATATATAAAAATCAATATGGGCCGAGAGGACTTTTTTTCAAACACTTTAGATATCATTCTTAACTTGGTATTGCCTTAATTCTTTGAAGTTATATTTCAGCAAAAGGTGTGATTGTGAAATGTTATATATATAAAAATCAGTATGGGCTGAGAGGAGTTTTTCTCAAACACTTCAGAAATCATTATCAACTTGGTAATGCCTTAATTATTTGAAGTTAAATTTCAGGTAAAGGTATGATGAGCACTGTCCAATCATTAAGCCCAACGGGCTCTTGTCTGAGGGACATAACAGGTATAAAATCATTCATATGCCTTTACCCAACAACTTAAACTTTGGAGATAGTTGGTTCATGACACATGGTTCCCTTAAAAGAATGTTCGAATTTCTTATCTAAATATATGTTTCTAAGTAAACACAGCTAATGCCTTGTTCATTTTACTCTTTTTTCTTTAAGCTAACTTTGTTCATTTTACTTAATTCACATGTAAAGAACAAAGACAGTTTTTTAACACGACAATCTGCTGACAGTCAATACTCATCCATCCAAATTAGTGATGTTATAACTGTATAAAAAAATCTATATTGAGTGACATTTTTTTCAAATGAAAATGAATTTTCTTAAACGTCGCTTAATTTGGGAAGAATGCAGCACCTTCCCTGAACCTATTTAGTATTGTGTTTGAGGAATATACATATCTTATTTTTAACCACTAGGTGGCACCATAAACTTTCCAAGATTAACACTGACATTGACATAAATCATTTGCAAAATTCCACCCAAGTATCTGTACAAAGGAAATTATTGAGATCCTCACAGTCACAGCCCTGATTTGGAAACGCAAATTGATTGAGAAAACTCTAATATAAAAAATGACAACATACACCTAGGTCAAGCTCATTGTCATTTTATCTTTACTTTTGGCTAAAACTCTATGTAACATTCCGAACTATATTTCTAATCAGAAAGAACAGATATCAAGAGATCATACCTGAAGAAATAGGCGATGAAGATAATCTTTTTCAGCATTGGTAAAACTTGAAAATGCTTCAACAAATTCCTTTAAAAATCAAAACAGAAACAATCATCAAAATATAGCTATGTTGAAGGCTAAATCTAACCGAGAATGTGTCTATTTTAGAAAATGCAAAATATCAACATATTTAAAAACTTGTAGTTAAGCAGCCCCACAATCCATTAGATAATGCAATGTGCTATCACAAAAACGGGTGAAAGACAACATAACCGTTACTTCCTATAAAGCCAATGTTAACTGTGAAAACGTTATGGTTATCTTCTTAGTGCATAAGAATCAAATCTGAACTAGTTACATATTTGAATTACCTTAACAACTAAAAAATTCACTCTGCAGCACCAACACTTTTGATCGAAGGCGTGTCCAGTGTTCGACAAGTGTCTGTCCAACACTGACACAACACCGACACATGTGATTACGCTCAATTATGTTTGTTTTTTTAAATTACTTCTGGTTCGATGTGACGTGTCCGGTGTCTATGCTTCACATAAAACTCATCAATTTCAAGTGGTTTAAGAATACAAATATGAAATGTACCTCCTTTGAACATGAAGTTAGCAAAGAACGAATAGCAAACTTGAAGGACTTGTTCAGAGTGGAGAATCTAGATCCAATTGCAGTAGTAGTTGTTGATGAAGACGATGCATCATTGGAACCAATTGCAAGACTTTTCTCCATTCTCTAAAAAAAAACAATTGCAATATTCTTTGTAGTGATGAATTCAAGCAATAATGTAGCAACCTGAGAAATCGTGTTTTTGAATTAGGTTTTAACACCATAATATTCAACTCCATAGTAGAGCATAAAAGCAACCAAAATAATCGGAAAAGGAAGAATGCAAAACCTGAAATTTCTCACTGTTTCTGGATGCCGGAAGCTAACTCCGACTGTGATTTCCGGCGAGATTTTGTTTTTTCCGGCGAGATGAGTTCAGTGCATTCAAACTTGTGTTCTGCTGTAAGAAGCGGCAGCGGTTTTTTTCTTTTTGAAAAAATGGATTGGGCTTTTTATCTCAAATTTTAATGATAGTAGAATTCGGAGATTTTCTTATCCCACCCTCCAAAATTATTATTTTACCCGTTCAAAGGATATGTGCATCACGTGGCTATACACATATGAGAGGGAGATGTAAAAATTACCAAACTTATTTGCATATGGTTTCAAATTGTTTTTTTAGTTATTTGTTCCAATTTTTTTTTCCTTCATTCTAAATTATTCCTTATTCTCTTTTTAATTATTACTTTCAATCAATAGTTTTTTTGTTTACTTTCATTCTTTGGTATTGAGGAACAGCATAAATTTATCATAATCTTCGTATTTATATATGTATAGATATATATCAACAAAAGAAAAATAAAAACCAATTGTTCTATTGAAAAAGACAAGTTACTTAAATACTAACTACTGGGCACTGCAAGAAGCCAATAAATAACCACGGATATACGAGTCTGTTACATTACATATTACAAGTTACAACATTATGATTCATTCTTGAAAGGGTACATTTTAGGCTTCAGAAGTAGATAGCTCCTATAAATAGTAGTTCTTAAAATGGAGCTGTTGATGTTCGATACAGATTTCCCTTCCTCTTTTGTTGCTGATTGCTTGCATACTACAAACAAATATTAAAAACATGTTATAGCATAAGCATACTACAAATGTACAACAAAAAAATATAATCATACTACAAATGTTAACATAAGTCAATGAGTTCATATTAAAAATATTTATTACATATGACAAACATAATAAATATTTTTAACAGAAAATTATCCCAAAGTACACCCTAAAAAAAAAATATTAACCAAAGTACATATGGACTAACAAAGGTGATAGTTAAACACAATTGGTGGATGTTTGGGTTACTTTTGGGAGAATTGAAATTTTGAAAATGATTAGAAGCTTTAAAATTGCTTTTGGTATGGTTGGGTGTTTTCAATTACAATTAATTTTACATCTAAAATTAATTCTAATTTAAATTTAGGATTTACAGATTTTCGTCAAAACATGTATTTTATCCATAAATTTAAATTTATCGTTCAATCCACTTTTATATGAACGTATCCAAATATAAATTATTTTCTTTTAAAATTACTTTTAACTGAAATCAATGTTAAAAAATCGATTTGATGAAAATAAATTTTTTTCACACCAGTACCAAACATATACTTAATAAAATATAAATAATATTTATAGAAATGGTTGAAACATAGTACACACTTTGTAGTGTGTACTGTATAGAATTACTAGTAACAGGGAAAGAGGAGAAAACAAACTTGTTGCTGTCTTCTAAGTCTGTCATTCTCTTCTTCCAAGCTCTTGACTTTTTTCTTCAACTCAAATATATAAGCCTACACGAAATAATCACAAAAACAAAAATGTTAGACAGAGAAAGAGTTAAACATAAACTATATACTCAATATAGTACTTAATTTTTGTTTAACTGATAATTAGTGGAAGCAATAATTTCCTGTTTTCTTGCTCTTGATCGTGCTGCAGATTCTCTATTCTTCATTATTCTTTTATGTCGTCTCTCTATTGAGTTGCTTAATAATGCTTCAACCCTTGAGAGAGTAGTAGTGTGGTGGTGATTCTGCTCTAAATGCAAGTCCTTGTGTGCAAGAGGGTCAAAAGGAAACTCAGGTAGAGAGTTAAGGTTGATGGTGGAGTGAAGAGAAGATGGTGTCATTAAGGAGGGAGAAGAGACTGTGGTACTCATGTGGTTTGGTAAGGATGGGAGGTTGATGTCTTTCCAAACATCTTCCATGGTATTTTTGGGGGGTTTGTTTGGTTGAAGATGGTGGTGTTGTTGTGGGGTTTCTTCTTGTAGAAATTGATGAGACATCATTTGCTTTTCAGACAAAAATGTTACCGAAATAGAGACAACTCAAATTTCAAGTCTTGTCATTTGTGTTGGTTAGAACGAGAAGCACTCTGTGTGTGCTATGGAATCCACTGTAAAAAGAGAGTATTTTTTTTCTTTCTATTTTAAAGAAAATGTTAAATGCTTAACTTTTCTACATGTTTCTTGGGTATGTGTGTGGTGGTTACAAATATTTAATTGTTGAATAGATAAACTCCTTTGAACTCCTAAAGAATAATCATTGGTGGACAACCTTTTTTCTATACCACTCATGTATCACCACTCAACTCTAAAACACTTATTACTCGAGTTCAACATTACAACTGAAAATATTGTTAGTTAAGTTGAATCCTATAAAGTGAGTGAAGTAAGAAAATCTATTGTTAGTTAAGTTGAATCCTATAAAGTGAGTGAAGTAAGAAAATCTATTGTTAGTTAAGTTGAATCCTATAAAGTGAGTGAAGTAAGAAAATCTATGATTGTTATTATAACAAACTCAAACTCATAATTTGTTATGATGTATCAACAATGTCTACCTTTAGTTTGTTAATTAGTAGTTGAGATTGTTCATTTTGCCCTTAATTGCTCACTTTAGAGGAGTCGAATCCTTCTTTTTTTAAGTGTTCTTTTACCCCCTTTATCTTGGTAAAGTTTCTATTTTGAAATCTGCTTTATAACTAATTTTCATAGGTAAACAATTGAAATGTAATTATTGTTTCTGTTTGATATATGTGACATTCATATTTTGAGCCACTTCTTGATATGTATGATTTTTGTTATCCTGAAAAAGATATGTATGAGTTTTGTTGATTTGAGAAATATTTAAGAGCATAAAGTAATAAAAAGACCAGTTCAAGTTGTATTCAGTTTCAGAAATATAAAATTGACAAAATCCCAACCGTATACAGAAGCAAGGTGGATAGTGTACGTTTAAAATAGACCCACATCACACATGAAAAAGTTATGCCTAAGTTAAGATAAAGGAAAACTAGGGGGAAAAAAAAAGATAACATAAAAAACCAAGAACAAAAAAATAAAAAACAACTATAAATATGAAGTCATTCAAAATATTATGTATCTTTGTATACAGCAGTTGAAGCTCAGACAGCAGAAATTGCATTCCATCTTCCTCCTTCATTCAATGGAACTAGTGCTTATATCAAACTCATTCAATTCAACACCCATAATAATCTCACATAATGCTCCGGAGCGGTGAGAAGATGACCCCAAAGATTATAAAAAGCAGCTGAAGGCAATTCAGGGGAATGCCAGAACACAGGGTCCCCAGTTTAAAGCAAACAGCCTTCCCACAATCAGGGTAGGGACAATACACCCCATATAAACAGCAGTAACCACTAGTCATGCTACTAGCTCCAAAGCAGACAAAATGTATATATGCATTTTCTGCGAGCCATTTTTCACCAATCGGTCTTTTTCTGTTTGTAAAGAATAGGACTTAATACATTTTTGGCCCCTTTGTTTTTTGGTGATTCACAGTTTTAGTCCACAATTTCAAAATCTGAAAATACAGTCCCCTATTTCTGAAAAATTTTTACCATTAAATTTTGGACTTAATTTTATAGATGTGTCATGTTGAATACTACCTCAGAATATATGGATATATAAGAGAAAGTCGGGTCAACAAAAGTTTATGAATATGGTCCAATTGGACCTTTTGTTGATCCGACCTTCTCTTAACAAGTCAAGATGATATAACATTGCATAATTTTTGACAACTCTAAATATTGTATTTAAAAGTAAATAAATTAATAACTTAATTTTTTCCACCACTGAAATTTGGACTTAAAATATTTGAGTGCAAAGTCATGTGGTAAACACATCCAAACTATGTTGGAATCTCAATGCAACCACCTATCATTTACAGTACTCTAATAAATATATTGAAATAAAATAAAGAAAAATAATTAGCTTGGGTACTAAACATGTCAGGTTTGCAAACTTAGCTAACTGCACAACTCAATTTATAAGCTAAAAGTAGATTAAAAAATAAAAAGGAAAAAAAACAAGATTTTGGGGGACATAGATCTAACTAAGAAAAAATAAAATAAAAATAGATGACTTTTTACATTTTTTCATTTAAGTTTTTTTTAAAACAATATACTTATGATATGAAAAATAAAATAAGATGATTTAATCTATATATGCATTTCACAAATTCAATGGTGGAACTTAAAAAAAAACTTCTAAAGTTGGACGACTATATTTTCAGATTTGAAAATGGGGACTAAAATTGTGAATCGGTGGAAATAAAGGAACCAAAAATGCAATTAAGCAAAGATATTTACTCTCCATTACTCAGTAACATGTTATATACCTCATGAGAAAATTCATAACATGTTAGATCCCGCTTCCACCTTATCCGAACAATATTCTCCATCAAAATTGTTTAAGAAAAATCTGCTTTAACTGTTTGAAACATACAGTTCTCCAGTTGCATCGTTTTTATTTGTTTCTAGATCAATGTTTTGGACGCTCTTTGCTAGCTGTGCAACAATTTGAGAACCATTGACGTTATGAAACTGTGAAGAAAGCGTGATCCAATTCCGCCTCCTTATTTTATCACCCTACAATAAAAAGTAACAATTGAAAACAAAAAACAAAAAAGTTAATAAATACACATCACAAACAAAAGTACTAAATTAAAATGTCTTTGCTTACAAATTGCTACAACTACAATGATACCTGCACTTCAACAACAGATGAAGTTCGAACAGCATCTAATACAATCTGAATGTTGTCAGTCAAAAGTTTGACCTAAGAGACAAAAAATGAATTTGTTATCCACTAAACAATAGTAAAACCCACATTATAATTGATATTATCGATAACATCGTCATCATCTATATTCAAAAGATCATCAATAGAGAAAAGTCAAATCAATCAAAAAGATTTGGTTACAACCAAACAAAGTGTTTAAGTGTGTTTTCTCATTAAAATATGCCTCCACTCATATTTTCTAATTTTGTCGAAGTGTTACTTAGAAGAACAATCATAAAATGCTAGTACAAGCAAACAATTTCAAACAAATCAAAAAATAGTAAAATTAGAAAGTAAACCATATCAAAACATTATTGATACAAATTGTTATTGAATAGACTCACTGAATACGTGCTTAAAGAATACAACAACAATCTTCAAATACATGGTAGAAGATATCGATTAGATATAAATACAGTTTAATATTCCAACGATAAATTAATTATGTCAATTTTTTTAAACTATTGCTCTGTATCATCAATGAATTATAAACAAAACGATGACCTATGTCAAAGATTTAATTAAAAAATTATCAGCGAACAACTTACTTTATTGAATCCTGCTATTAAATTTAGAGGAACCCAGCCCTGATCATCCATGTTCCTCTTCAAGTATGTGTCATTGCTTAAATTGAGATCACTGCATAATACAAGTTGTGGCAAAAAGGGTCAACTTTGTAAGATAGTTAAAAAAGTAACAGAATAATAAAATGAAAATTGGTGCAAACCAATAGATAAACATTACCTGAAATAGTAGTCAATCTGGTTGACAATCTTAGTATGCAACTCAGAATCCGGAGGTGGAAAAAATATTGCAGAACTGATCGGTTGCACAAACGGTACACTTCTTGATGGCTCCACATGCAAAGGTGGACCATACATCATTTGAAGTGTTAGGTCTGCAAATGCAAATAATCATCAAAGCATGCACATAATTCACAAAATAACATATTAATGTTAACACAGCATACCATGATATCCATATGAGCCCATATAAGGTGGGATTGGTGGCGGTGGTGGGGGATAGTATTGAGCATGATTAGTAGGCGGTGGAGGCCTTACAAACTGTGGAACAAATCTTGGAGACCTATAATTGTCTCTACCGTTGAAATTTCTATTATGAGCATTCCAGTCTTGGTTTCCGCGGTCCTGATCACGTCTGCTCCCAGAGTTAAAATGGTGAGAACCATCTCCACGTGGTTGCAGACCACCGCCATTCCGGTTCCTGAATGAATTTCGGCGCTGAGGCTGATCATTGGGCACAAATCCAGCTCTTGGTAGATGGTCAATTTGAGCAGAATTATGATTGTGGGACCCTGGTGGGACAGCAACGAAACCTTGAGGCGCAGACATTTGTGGCGGCTGGCGGCCTCCATTGGAAGACATGTTTGAATTTGAACGCCGATAAGATTTCTGATGAGTTGGCCCTGATGTCACATTGTTGACACCTACGGTATCCTTAACTTGCTTCTGAGGAGAGTGAAGCATGCTTCCAGTAGCCTAAAATCAACACTCAAAACAATGTCATCAATTTCTATGTCCACAAACATATCAAAAACAGAAAGTAAAAAAGGTAAACATATTTTGCAATCAAAACTAAACAAGTAGTAATTAACTTGATCTCCAATAACAATTCCAAATATATTTCAGTTACATGCAAATAATAACAAAACCAACTCAGAACACAACAAACCCTAACTTGATAAATAAAGCAACTATTTAATTATTTACTTATTATTTTTTGACGTAATAAATAAGCAACTAAAGTGGGAGAAAAAATACCTGCGATTGAGGCAAGGTCGATAAATCCAAGGAAGGTTTCACCAATTCCTGTGGTGGAGATGGCGGTGGTGGAGGCGATTTCGCCGGAGCTTTGGCGGAATCAGATAAAGCAGGCCATGAGTCAGCATCCATGACCGAAGAAGCAGCAGCATTGGAGGGTTTACTCCAAACAGGTCTCTTACCACCGGAAGTGTTGTCCAGGTCGTCCGCTGCCTCAGTGACGACGAAAGTGTCGACGACGCTGGAGGAAGGAGGTGGTGGTGACGGCGAGGAATGAGGTACGGCGGAAGCAGCGGTGGAGGCGACAATCTGGCTCCAAGGTGCGGCGGCGGGAGGATTGGGAGAGGAAGCTTTCATGGCCATTGGATTGGGAATCAGGGTTTGATCTCCGTAACAAAACAAAATAATTTGGTTTGAGAGTGAATTAAGGAATTTATACGAAGGTTATGAAGTGTTTTATTCCTTCTACATCTCTCTTTTACGGATTTACTTTTTTTTTTTATCTTTTTATTATTTTTTAACGGAATTTTGTTTTATTTTTTTACTTTCGGTCACTTGCACAAAACAACATATTGGACTTTTCACCCATACATTCGGATCTACAGTTACGAATCAAAACAAAATAAAGAATGGGTTTTAATTTACAATATTATTAGTAGTTTTAAATTACACATAAAAAAAGAGAAACAAATGATAATTTTATTAAAACTAGTGTCAAAACCAATACTCATGTGAGAATTACCTCCACTTCTAGCGAAATCAAAAGTGATTGTATGATCAATATGTTCATAAAAATTAGGTTCTTCAGATATAGATATATATATTTAATATTGAAGAAGAAGAAATTTTATTAATAACAATGACATTAATAACCGTTCATTTTAGATGGTATTCGAATTTTGTTCTTAAAATACAAAAGTCAAATTTTGTTCAAAATGACTTGTTAAACTTATGTATCATTTAGTCAAATTCTAAAAAAAAAAAAAAATCTATAAATCATGACAATGAATTTAGTTTGCACACAAGTTCAATGATATATGACACCATTTAAATAGTATAATATTAAAAAGGTTGGTACAAATCGTAAAATATAATTAAATTAAATAGTATAGCAATTCATGTGTATTTTTTTTAAGGGAAAAATTCGTGTATTAAAATACATTACATGACCTCTAAAAAAAACACACACATGAAACATATATTAAATATTAATTAATGCTTGATTCTTCAAAAAAATAATATTAATGCTTGATGAAAACATGCTTGGTTTGACCAAAAAAAAGATAAACACATGCTTGATAGAGATCCCCCCAACATCGGCTGTGTTACCAAAACGACCAAACTTATTCGGTAGGCCTCATAGAAAACACAGAAAATGGACTTATCCAAAGTCATTACTACATTCACCAAAATTGATTACAATATAGTAGAAAGTGCAATCGCAATTGATATTTATGACTCTTGTTCAAGTGAGAAAATGGCAGATCTATAACCAAACCAACATGACTACATGAGTGTTTTGAACAATGTGATCATGATCTTGAAGAAAATTATACACAACCTAAAATAGGAGGCCCACATTGTCTGGTACTAGCAGAAAAGCTCTCAACCTCACATGAAAGAATCCAAATCCTCTCCTTACAAACCCTTCATTTCCTTTCCAGGCCTAAATATTAGTCATGCTTCAGCACACACATACACTTTCAAGTTTCAACCTTAGTCAAGTACAGTCATATGCAATATTTAACAAAATTTCCCTGAAACTTTGGAGTAGCATATACTAGATAACATTGAACATCAAATTGCAGCAGATGAAACAAAATTCATTCCCTGTCTACAAAATGCGAACTACAATGGCAAAAGCATGACAGGACAGGGAATGAACTCAGCAAGCAAATTTGCATCTATATGCTTTGTATGAATTGCTTCCATGCTAATAACTACCAAATCCAAATTAAGTTCATCAGCAACATCGCCAATTATTGCTGTTGGCTTACTCCCATCACCAAGCCGCTCAAGCAATTTATAGTCCTTCAACCCACCTGCATTTTTCATTATTAAATACAAAAGATTATGACCAAAAAATCATGATTGTTAACAACTCTGACGCCTTAAGCCAACTTATATACCATGAATGTTCACTTAAAAATGATAAAAACAATAAGTGAAACAAATAAATCTCATCACATCACTCCCAACACTGCCAGGGCATTTGATTTGCTACAAAATGAAGGACTAGATTGCACAAAACAAACCACTTAAAATTTGTTACTCAATAAACTATACCAACCTTTTAAAAAGGAAAAATAAATAAAATTTTATCTCTTCCTAATAAAATTCATCCCCAAGTAGCCCTTCTCTCCCTCATCCTTCCTCCTTCGTCCTCTTTTGCCCTTCACTCACTCAAATCCCCTTCTTACCCAATACAAAATTATGCCATGGCTCAATGTATTGTGATATTCTATTTTTTCTGACAAGTTGTATTGTGTTATTCTACTTGTGTATACACCAGATATCATATCCTAGGGCCCATCTAAAATGGACCCTTAAAAAGATTGGTCCTTGATAGACCACTTTTTACACTGTCAGATTAGAACATCCCACCAAACCTTATCACAGTCCTACTAAACCCAATTTGACTCATCAACTCTGTCTCTTTCATTGCAGCTCTCTCTCACAGTTCCTTTCTCTTTCAAAGTGGCTGATTTCAAGTGCCAATAACAAAAATATTTACATAAATTAAGCCAAAAAAAAAAAAATCCTACAAATGATGCCACATTCCTCGTAGAAATTAATGATGCTGTCAACTGTGGTTTTTCATTTTCTTTTTGCCTTACATGCTTGCTTAGTAATGGTAGGCTTTCTTTGGGTTTTGGATTTGCTCATTGTAAAAAACAGGTGGAACTTGCTTCAGCCTTGCACATGGTGCTTCGATGACATGGAGAACATAGAAGTAGAGGGATATGAGAGAGGCAATGAGAGAGATAGAATCGATGGGTTATGTCTGGTGTGGTTAGACCATGATAAAATTTGGTTGGATGATTTAATCTAACATTAAAAAAAAGTGGTCTATCATGGATCAATACTTCAATGGGTCCAAACAAAGGACCACATATCCTATAATTCACTGTGTGTACATCCTTTTATCGCATGCTTGGTAACCCAATGGGTCACATCACCTCTGCCTCATGTTTCAGTCCCCTCCCGCCGCAATTTCCCAAAAGCTCCAATTGTCTGCACCAACCTACTTTGCGGTCACACCATGACTTTTCAAAATACCCAACACACACTTGGCTTGGCTTTTAAGGCAAATTCACGCTCTCAAATTTCACCACAAATCAATAGTAGTTGAACTAAAATACACAACAAACTTACAACTCAAAAGCATTCTAAGACAATGCTCACCAAATGAAACAACATACAACATATTTTTCGTAATGTATCTTCTAGAACCCCAACAAAAAAAGGACTCAGTTCCTCTAAAGTGAGTAATATCAACCATTGATCAATAAATCAATGGCTGATATTGCCTCCAAATACATAACAATCACAAGTATCTTAAAATATCAATCATCGGCTTCTTTTCACTTTACTAGTTTACTCTCAACAGTTAACTCGCTTTAGAAGAGCCAAATCCAAACAAAAAAACTCAAAAAATATACAAACCTTCAGATAAATGCCAACGGATGCTGGATAGTTGGGTCTCATGCTCAGGCAGTGCCTCCTTCTGCTGTTCATCAATAACTGCAAAGCATATAAAGATTTTCCATCACAGATTCATACAAGAACCCCAGTAAAAATTCATAACATCAACAAGAGGCATACACACTCACACAATCACACTAACATACCTACAACTGTAATATCAGCTCCATACTTTTTAGCTAAGGCAATGGTGGTCGCTATAGCCTGACAAAAAGATAATTATAAGAATAGCCACAACCACAAGTCAGTGTTTTTTGGTGAAAAAATGCACAAAATTAACGCCCTGTACTTATTTGCAGCTTGTAGTGTAAGTACTTGGTTATATATAAGTTATTCTTTACGAAAAGATAAAATAAATTAAATTGATTTTCATAAGCTATCTTGGACAGTCTCACAGGTGCTTGTGAAAATAAGCTGAAAACAGCTTATGAACAATGTCATAAGCTGTTTACGTAAGTCCTCCCAAACAGTCTCACAAGCGCTTATGCTCAATAAGTCAATCCAAACAAGTCCTAAGTCAAGGTCTGTATCAGTAACAAATAATTTCACATAGCATATAACAAAAATTAAAATTTCAACCATATTCCAAATTAATTGAAAAGAAAATAGAATGACCTGTTTAGTTCCCTCAGAGAGATAGGGTTTTCTATCAGTAATAGGCAAAAGAAGATGCTTGAATTGTGTGAATGAATCAGTAGCTACAGCAACTTCAGGTTCTTGTGGTTTAGCCTTAACTGAATTCAGGTGAAACAAAATAAGCACAAATTTTCAGTATTTCAATTTTCACATTTTCAATACAGCAAGAAAGAAAGAAACAAGAAAAAGAATGATTGTAAATACAACAATGGCCAAATTGCATGCATCAAAGAAACTAAAATTTCTTGCATAAAATGAAACGTTAATGAAGTAGAAGTTATATTACCAATGATCCTGCTGGGGAGGGTGTGAAGTGTGGAAGGGGGGTTGAAAAAGGGGGAGGTGATGGAAATGGGTGGGTTGTTGAAGAATAGGGAGGGTTTTGAGGAGATGAGAGAGGGTTTAACAACTTGAAGCGGTGGCAGATGGTGAGTGAACGCCATGGATGCGATGCTTGTGCTTAACTTCTCAGAGTGTGGGGAAGAGTGATGAACAAGATTCCAGTGAGTTCCACGGGTTTCGTTTTATCAATTTTGTTGTTTGAGAAAAATATATAATGACTTTTGTTAAATAATAATAATTCTATGTGATTTATCGAATAATTTAAAAAAACTTATAGCAATTCATTAATAAAAAAATATTAATATAATTTAATATATTTACCAAAACTTAAAAACTAGTGATAATGAGACTGTCTTCGCTCCATTATGGACAACTACTTCGCCGGAGTTTTCATCATGTTGTCTAAAAGGAGTTTTACAATTTTTTATTATAGCTTCGAATCCTATAGCATCATCATGTTTTTGGGATAAAAGATTATCAACAACCCTTTTAGAATAAATCTCAAAATTAAGTGTCCCAACTTAATTCATGAACCCATTCTAATGCTAATAACAGACAAAGAGATTCATCAATATGAACATCACACGTTAAGATAAACCATTCAGTTTTCTACTAAAAAATGAAATATTATTTTTACCCCTAAAATAATTGAAATATTTATCTTTTCTTATTAAATTTCTCCAAGGAAAAAAAAAACTCATAGTAATCCGAACTCTTTCATCATATTTATGAGTTTGTTTGTGAACAACATGCTACACCATAAATATATATGCATGACAAATTGACAATGAGACGGGGAGGGCTTGACCTTCCCCATCCCTAAATTCCATATACTTATTTGTTACTTCATTTGTTTCATATAAACAAAAGTTATTTAAAATAGCTTTAAAAAAACTTTTTTTTTTTTTTGAGCAATTGAGATAAACTCATAGCTTCTAAAAAATCTTGTTACATAGACAATTGAGATAAACTCATTTTGCTAACACGTCTACTTTGGTAAAGGAAAATAAGTCAAACAATACAAACTATCTTGCTTATTGAACTTGCCAAAGAGAGAATGTAGAAACTAAACAGAATATCATAGTTCAACTAGAATTAAACTGAGAAAAGCTCCCTAATTAACCACCCTGCAGTCCTTCCTAATCTCTTGACCACCATTGATGCTACTCATTTTGACCATTGACTTTACAAAAGCCTTATAAAATTCATCTTGTGAGTTAGCAAACTTAGAAACAAGATCTTTGGTATTTGGAGTATCAATAAGAACTTGATCAGAAGAAAATATGCCCTTCCTTTGGAGGATCAACTTGTAATATGTATTATCAAATGTAGTTGAAGAAGCATCCAAGGTGGTGCCTGCATTCTTTACTTGATTTATTATTGGACAAATTGATTTTAGCTTTGATGCAAATGATGGATTTAATGAAGGGTCCACATCATGTGTAGCATCAAAGTTATGGATTCTGTTCTTGAAGGATGAGCAATGAGAGAAACCTAAGGTATGTCCTCCTACATAAGGGTAAAAAGAGACATCACTGTAAACCATACCCCTGTGTAGATTATAATAAGACTAGAAATAGTTGAATTAACTACGGAATTTAGAGAGTGAGAGAGAAAAAAAGTATATTTATAATTAGACAAAATTAGAGATGCGGTGCACCAAAAAGCATCGCATTGCTTAAAAATGGAGGCTAAGAGTGATTTATAAACATGCACACTCCTCATTCGTCAACCTACCAAGGTGCTTTTCAACTAAGTCAACATATTGTCCGCTTTGGATCTTGTGTTTAGGTGGATTGAGGAGTGTGAGTGATTATAAACCACTATTAGTTTCGATTTCCAAGCAATGTGAGACTTTTTGGTGTAGTCTCGATTCCGAAGTAATGTAAGACTTTTTAGTGTATTGGAACAATAGCCCCCAGTCAAGTCGAAAGGGTCTATCATCCCTCACGCGTGCTGGCTTAGGCCCTCGATTCCCATAGACGGCGCCAAGGTTTCGACCTCAAGTCCACTTCATCGCTTTTTTGAGGTATTGTCCACTTTGGGCCTTGTGTGTAAACCTTCATGGTTTTATCATTAGTTAAAAGGTACTTCATTGGATTGAAGAGTGTGAGTGCTTGTAAACTACCTAAGCCTTGATTTTCAAGCAATGTGAGATTTATTGGTATTACGGAGAAAATTTCATTTTTTTTCATCTCTAATTTGTTGCGAATTAAATTTATTTTTAGTAAATGGTGAAGCTTTGGGCTTGAATTTTTTTTTACCTGACAAAGCTACCAAGTCTTCCATTGACAGACCTCTTTGAGAGAAGCTCTTCTGTAGTTGTGATATGTTAAAAGATGGTGATGGTAACTGTATAGTTTCACTGGCCTTGGATATTCTTCCATCCTTTCTTCCTTTAGGAACATCCCAACCTGGACCTCCAGACTGTAATAATATTGCACCAACATAAATTATGGTTGTAATATAGGATCCTTGATTATGTGATGATAAATTTTAGGTTTAAATATTCTTTTAGTCCTACCAAACATGCCAATTTTAGATTTAATCCCTGTAATTGTTTTTTAGTCCTTGCAAATATACCACTTTTTTGCTTTTGATACTTAGTGTTTTGCTTTTAGTCCTGCAAAATCTGTTCATATTGAAATTGATCCATGTAACAATCATTTTAGTCCTTATTTTGAGGGACTAAAACCAAATATTCTGCATATTAATATATTATAGGGATCAATTCCAATATGAATAAGTTTTGGAGGGATTAGAAGAAAACAACAATGACCAAAATCAAAAGGTGGTATATTTATAAGGACTAAAAGCAAGCAAAAGTGTTTTTACTGAGACTAAAAGTAAGAAATAATAAATTTCTGGATAAAGACATAATTAAACCTAACTTTTTTAGTTTTTTTAGCTCTGTTTATATATTATACCAGAAATACAGCATCCCTTGCTGCAAAAGCTAAGATATCAGCACAAGAGACTACACCAGGGCAAGCAGCTTCTAATGCTTTCTTTGCATTATCAATGATAAAGAATGCATGCAAAGATACATTTGGTGGTCCATCTTTTTCTGCTTTGTTGCTTCCTTTTGAGTTTAGCAGCACTGATGCATCACATCCCTTCAAAAATTTAAAATGCAAAAAGAATCAGATATACTACAATAATGTGTATGCATGATAGAAAAGTGTATACATGATAGATTCTTTCCGATTTTGATTTAGTGTTTTCAGGCAATCACGCAGTTGTCGTCTGTCGATACAAACTATCAGATTAAGTTTGAACTTTGTATTTTGGACCGAATTTACCAAAGTCGAGAAACTCAAATTTTCCAATCTTGATCTGTCGTATGACTAGGTCAAACGCGTGATTCACTGACATGATGAAATTCGAATCCTTTTTTTTTTTAGTATTACCCGAATGAAGCAGTCATGGAAGTGCATTCGGAGAAGCGCTGCAGGGACAGTTTTGTCTGAAGCAGTGGCAGCTTTAACTGTCTTGGCAACAATAAACTCTACATCAGGGCATGTCTTTTCATAGTAGTTGTAACTAAGTGAATTCCCTGTTGAAACTACTGAAAACAAGATAATTAAACTCAAGAATAATGTAACCATGATATTGATAGCCATGCAAGCAAATTAAGACTATTGATTCAATGTTTTTTAGCTTCTAGTTGTGGACAATATTGGTTTATATAGAGTAATAAAAAGAGATTAGTTAGTTATTGACATGATCTAGCACAAGACAAACAATTTGTTGTCAATGTAGTAACGTTAAAGCAATCATTTTCTCTTTCTTTCTGGTATACTATGTGAGAAATGAAATGTTAGATTTGTCTGTTGGCTCTTTTATGTTAGTTTGATATTAGGTCATGCCAAAGTTAGATTAGAGCTAACTAAATCAACTATCTCATTTTGTACCAAAAAAATCAACTATTTCATATATTTCCTTGTTCGAACAAGGCTAGAGATACCTCAATTATGAAGGGAAGAATCTGAGATGGTTACGGTTGAACCATCTTAATTGTTGCTTTTCCTTTCTAAACTTGCATTCTAAGCCTTTTAAATTTGTTAGTTATGATGTTGACTAAGGTATATGAAAAGCCATAATTGTTGGAAGTTAAGTGGTAATGTGGATTATAGTCCAAGGGGTGATAATTAGACACACAAATATCCGTGTTTTAAGGGCCTGTTTGGATTGAACTTATTTTGAGCTTATGAAAAAAAGCTTATGTAAATGAACAAGCTTTTATGCTAATTCTTAAGATCTTACTAACGAAAATTGTATATTCGTAAGTTATTTTTTCATAAACTACCTTAATAAATTTATAAATAATACATTAATACTTCTTTATTTGCATAAGCTCTAAAATAAACCAATTCAAATGGACCAAATAGGAAAAACTAAAGACATTATAATGTGATGATCTTTTAGATGGACAATTAAAGATATATACATATAGCGTTCTCAAGTGAGTGCAACTAGTAACAATCATGTGATTAAGCTAGAGATTCAAAATGTACACATTGTAAGTAAGTACTTATGTCAAAAGAAATTGTTGGATACATTGAGGGTTATTAATTTATTGGCGCTATTTCCACCCTCTCCTAAAAACTTCATATATTTTTTAAGAGATTTATCACCGCTAAAGATATATAACGATGTGTGGATATTGACACGAAAAAACAAAACAAACAAAAAATATTAAAAATGTTAATTAAAAAATGTTAAAATAATTTGCATAAAAGGTTAAGTTATTCTAAAATGGATGTTGATGCATCATTTCTCATTTTGAAAAGTATATTTTCAAACGATGTAAATTATCCAAAAGCATGTTTCTGAAAACTAATATATTGACGTTCTTTTGAGACATGTGCATTCAAATGTTGAGAGTGGAGTAAGTTTTCTCCAAAGGGTCATGTTAACAAACCACTTGTTAAGGAAACCAAAAGTAAAAATTTTGCATTGAAAACTACAGTTTTTAAACTTTTAAAAAGTTAAATTAACCACTTTTCAATGCAATATTTCTATTTTTGTTTCTTTAACCAATGCCCTAAGGATATTCCTTAGCATTTCCCTTCTTTGAATTTATATCTCAATGGTGGAACTTGGGAAATGACAAGTTAAAAGTAAAGATAACCAAAATATTTAAAGGTTATATAATATGAGAGATGTTTTCTTGAAAATGTTTCATTGTCCGGTCCTTTTGGCAAAACATGAGTTTTATTTAGTAAGGTGACTTAAATCTATTTTCAGCTTTGATTGGATAATATGATTTTTTTATTATCAGTTTTTGTTGCATACATTGGCTTTTATCTCAACTTTTTCATTTATTTGGTACCGACTTGTGCAATGACTCATCTGATGTGTGTTTTATATTGAATATGTATGTGCTGTGCTATTGCAATGTTTTATGATAATCAAAATTGAATAAAAAAAAAAGATGACAACCAACTGCCGTATAATATTTAATGTGGGAATCAGAATTTCTGTAGTTTACAAATATACTATTGCTATAGGTATTATTTACAAACCCATGATCAAAGTATTGCTCTTAAAACTATAAAAAAAAAAAAAAAAATAGGAAGCAATATTGCTTCTCGTATAATGAAATTAATAAGCCTATTAATTTAAACAATACATACATAATGGAATGACAGAAAGATGCTAAAAAATGGCTATGAGTGTAAAAATGATCACCATATATGCAAAAGTAGGCTTCATCCTAAATGACTGATTAGTTGAAAATCTTCCAGGATTACTTGATGGGTCTGATCTAGCCACAGGATTAACAGCAATAGCCGGGGAAATAGCAGGAGAATGAGATTTGTTAGTAGGTATGGAGAGCACTTCTTCAGTACCTGAGAAGAAGATCATATCTCAATGTTCAACTACAATAAATGGATAAGAGAAGTAAAATATGCCAATATCTTGATGCATGTAAAATGTACTTACAGTTAGATTCCTTCCAACCAAGATTCATGTTCTCGCGATCAAAGACTATACGGTAACCAGTCATGAAGTTTTCTGCATGAAGATAAATAACATGATTGTTTCAAGCTTGTATAGAAGTCATACATGTTCTTGTTATAATATTGTTTCAACTAAGAATAGAAAGCATAGATTAACAAAATAGTTTTTCCAAAAGGAGAATATAATTGATAACTCTGAATGAAAAACTTTATTATAACTGATAACTATGAATGAAAAACTTTATTATCATATATTTTAGATGAAGAAAAGTTTCTTCTGTTATACACTCACGTCCAATGATATTCAAATTGTCACTTTTCTGTATTCCCAAACAAAGAAGATTTCCTTCAACCTGAATATAACAAAAGGAATTTGATATTAAAAAGGTTAAAGAATCATTAGAAATCATAAAACCAGTAGTTTGAGATAATGTTCGAACCTCACTAGAAACAGGTACTATTGGATCCGTGACATAATAATCATCTCCACCTTTCATTGTTAGATTCAAAAAGGGAACTTCAATTGTCTGATCTGGACTGCAGGTAAAGTTGAATTCAACTCAGTACCTAATAATTCAACTCAGATTTAAAAAGAAGAAAATTTGATGGTTTCTTTCAAACCTTTATTACCTCATGTCATAACAGTATTCAAAGGGGAGATCCGAATCAGGTGATAGAGGCGAATGTCGATTTGCTTTGACTAGAGAATTGAACTGCAAACACAACGGAGAATTTTAACTCGAATGACATGAAACTTGTCATCCTGTCTTAAGGAACTACAAAATAGATTACTTACCTTCTCGGAAATTAGCGTATAAGCTGGGTCATTTAGGTATGTGAATGAGGTACCGGAGTCGAAAATTGCATGAAACTCATGATCGGCAGCATATCCTCCCACAATAATTTGTGTAATGGTGACGTTATATGTAGGACTGAAAAGAAAAATCCAAGGTCAAAGAAGCACTAGTGAAGTTAGAAACCATTTTTCATATTTCCTTTTGCATAATTTAGAATGCAATTAAGAAAGTGATAACTTGTTAAAAAAGAAACAAAGATAACATCCACTTACTGTGATTCCCTGAGGTTGAATGGTGTTTTTCCTTGGTCCGAGCTGCCGGTATCCCCAAACGTGATTCTTCCAGAACCATCAGATCCAAAACACATTGAAAAAGAATCTGAAATAAGCCCCTTTTGGGCTAGGATGCTCGGAACAGATATATTTTCCATACCAAGTCCAAATAAACCATTTGGAGCTGCACCATTTAGAAACACACCAGTCTGAACTTGGCCACAACTGCAATAGATTGGATGGCAAATTCCGTAAATTGATGTAAAGAAGACAAAATCGCAAGGTTGTTAAGAGCATGGAAATGAGATTTATCAAAAACAAAAGGTTAATTACAGAAAGAAGTTTCAAAAAGAGAATCAAACATTACAGAAGCAATGATGTCGAAAACTTGAAATATTAGTTTAAGGATCAACTTGTGGAAACTAGGACTCAAGAAGAAGTGATTTGGCAAAGAATACATTGATACGGCAAATATACATACAGCCTATAAAATTTGTCATTAAGATTTTAATAATTTTACCCAATTGTAATTTGTGTGTCAATATCTTTTGTTTGATCATTATCTGTAATCAAATGTAACACATCTTCAACCAAGAATCCAGAAGATGAAGTATCATTTGAAAGATACTCAACTTCATACCGACAACTGCTACCGGATGAATGGCATTGTGTTTGTTTACACATGTTGCTATTACATGGAACATTTTTCCTTGTAGATGACTTATCAAGTTCATAGATATTAAGATCAATTACCTGCAAAAGATTTATTTTTTTGTTAAAAAAAAATACAAATTAAAGAGAGACAGAGAGGGTGAGAGAAGTGCCATTAAAAACAAACCTCTTAGTTCCCAATCAGTTCTATTTAGGACTCACAAAGAAACCATAGAAAAAAGGAAAGAAAATCCATTTAACCAAGACTGACCATCAAGATATCTAACAGGTAATTAAGATGAAAATGAAGTTTTATTTAAGTTCTTCACTACTACCAAGGAAACACGGTGTCGGTACTAAGTGTGTGTTTGGATTAACAGAGAATTTGGAATCACATTTCGAAATCACCATAGTTACACTTTGAAACTTCAACTAAATCACAACACACATGCATTGAGAAGCGATAATTAGTGATTCACCGGCAATCCAAACATATACTAATAGAAATATACTGATAAAGGGTTACTATTACTTACTATAATTGAGTATGAATCTTAACCAGCAAAAAGACAGTGCAGAGTACAAACCTTTCCATTTTGTGTCTTTAAACCGCGCACGCAACTGGTACAATTACAAGGTAACCAAAACAAGTCACTGCCGGTATCCAATGCCACCAAAAACCATAAAGGTGGTGTCCCAACCGAAACATTGGCAAAATGCAAACTGAAATCCAAATAACCAGGATAAATTATTACCACCATACACAACATCATATACAATATTCACTCTATACTCAAATATAAGGAAAAAAAACATGTCCTATTGATGTGCTCAAACTTAAGCAAATGGTAACTAACTTCACCCTATTGAATTTTTCTGAAAACTCGGTATCTAGCCCAAGACCGACTAATCTAAGGAGTTCAATCTCACCGTCTATTTGCGAGGGGCCTATTTAAAGTCAAAGCTAGCTAAACTCTATGGACTAGCCCACTTCACCCTATTAGATTTAAGCAGCATTGTTATTTAATTTTTAATTGATTATTATTGCTATTATATGTACTCATGATTAAACTTTTTTTATTCTTAAAAATGGAGTATAAATGTACTTATGTAAAACTAGGCCCAAATTTTCTTTAACAAACAACAACTAATTGGCTTTCGCACTGTTAAAAAAAATTAAAAAATGGCTCTGGCAAGAAATTACAATCTTATACCAAAATAAAGACCACTGAATTTTCCAGCTTAATTCTATGGTTTTCAGTATTTCATTACTGTACACTTTCTCATGTACAAAACCAAACACAATAAATTCCCTATATTCCATTTATAGTCAAAATTTCACACAAGATTCCTAAAAATACTATAACCATAAAAAAAAAAAAAAAAATATCCTTTTTATAATTATAAAAAACAAAAACTAATAAGAGAAAATTTATAATAAAGTGGGAAATTGAAAAGTCACAAAAGAAGTGGGAGATGAATTGTCATACAATCCAAAAGCAGCAATCTGATGAGTTTCATTGCCGGCGGCGAAAGTGATCGGCGTATCACGATCACCGGCGAGTCTCCGGCCATGAAAAACGCGATCTCTATGAACCATAGCAGCATAGTATTGAGGAGTTCCTTTATGAGGTAACAATTCATCATCGTCATGAATGCCTAGAATCTCGGTTACTGGATCCGAGAATCTATGATGAATATCCAAACCGAATTTCCCCAAGCTGTAGCAACTATGTGAAGATAAACTCAACACCAACACCATCAACGATAGCACCAGTAGTGAATGTACAGAGTCATGGCTATAGTAGTTGCAAGCCATGATAAAAATTTGAAGGTGGGTTTTTGTTGAATGATATGTTTAATTTAATTTTGATATGTTTGGTAGAGAATGTGCATTGATAAGATAATGAAAGGAAAATACTTAAGCGGATAATTAAGAAATGAAAATGATTGTGTTTGGTAGAGGAGGATTCTTAATTAAGTTCTTTTTTTCTTTTCTTAATTTCTCTCAAACAAAGTCAAATCAATTCTTAATTAAATTCTTGTTGGATCATTGTTGTATGCAAGTGTGAGTTATATATCCCACATTGGATAAAAAAGTAAAGGTTGAACACCTTATAAGTAAGAAGACTCATAGACTCATTGTCTTAAGGTTTTGGGTAAAAATGTGGTGTCTCTCTTGCTTGGTTGTTCTAGCATCGATGTGGATGGTCCCCGAACTCCCCTAGTAACCCCTCAGTCATGAGGGGAGTATAAGAGGTACCACATCTTAATCCAAAATTTTATAACAATAATTTTAAAATAATAGGTTTATTGAATCCTTTCTCATTTATAAATTATTCAATTTTTAGTTTTTCTAACTCGCACTTACCTAAATTTTTTAATGTTACTTCATCCATTGTTTAATAAAAATTGAGTATTAAAAAAAATTGTAGAAGTAGTAAATTTGTACGTGACTACTGTTGAATGAGCTATCTTTGTATTTAGAAATATATTCAATGTTAACTCTCCTATATTTCAAAATAAATTAATAATAAAAGATATAGTTAGAAACAAAAATTGCTTGCATCAATTTGCATTTGATCTTTAGATTCAAGGAAAAAAGAAAAATTGGTAATAACCCTCGGTATGGTCAACACAAATTAAAAGTCTCCTCTAGTTCATAGTCCTTACCACCTCTCTAACAGGAGTGGGAATCATTCTTGACTAGACACGTATAAATGTGGACCAATAATCATTAAAAATACATTCATATTATTTTCTATTTTATGCCATAAAAATGGGGGGTTTGTGGTGCGGATTAGTTTGGTTTTTAGGTAAAAAGTCATTCAAACGGTAAGATAAATAAGTATGCGATTTGGTATGGTTCGTTTGACTTTTAAAATAAAATCTGAACCAAACCAAACTAATGTGATTTATATTGGATTGGTTGATGCAGTTTTTTTAGACAATATTTTTTTTTTGTTTTCGACGTAAAAATCAAATTAAAAAGGTAAAACACAGCATATCTTCAACAATGTTTTCAATTTCATCCAACATTACAATTTTATTTTCATCCAACAATGTTCATAACTACATAGACCAAATTAAAACGTGGACAAAAAGCGATCCTATTTTGTAAGAAATACAAAAGATTAAAATTTTAATCATTCTCTAAGAGTTAAAGTGGCACATAAATACATTTTTGATAGAAAAAGTAAAGAAGAAACTTAACAAGAGAAAAAAATGTCATTTTATTAAAGTTTTCATTGAATTTCTATGAGTATTGGTCTAGATGATGTTTATTTAATTAATGTTTTTCTTATATTGCGATTTAGTTTGTTTGGTTCGATTGGTAAAATCAAAACCGCAAACCAAACTAAACCATACGGTTGAGTAAAAAAATAATTTGAATACATCTGAACCAAATGCGGTTTTTTTGCAGTTTCAGTTTAGATTGATTCGGTTTGCGGTTTTTCTTTTGGATTGGTTTAATTTTGAACACTCCTAATTCAAATACTCTCTTTGGTCTTTTTTATAGAAGATAAATGAGTTGACAAAAATTGATGTATCTGATTTATAATATAGATCAAATACATTAATTTTTTTCAATTTATCTGTCTTCCATAAAAAAAGATCGGATGAATTATTATTTTTGATTTTTTTTTTACAAGTACCTAGAATAGAAATATGGTACTCTAGAGTTTGTTTAGAATTGAAGTTAATACTTTTTTGCTTTTCTTTGTCCATTCCGTATCACATGTATGCCACTTGTTTCTGCTGTCCATACCTACTGCCAAACTCCATTTCTATATATGTTGGTTGCTTGCCTTTAAGAGATACATATACAATTGAGCAATCATGTTAAATTTTTTATTCTTAGATTTTTATTTTTTTTTGACAATTTCTTAGATAATCATTGACATTCATGCAAATATGGTATGGAACAGAATATTAGTAGTGTATTATCATGTTGTTTATCTTGAGCAGAACTATTGTATTCAAAAGTTTCACAATTAGCATCGAGTAAGTTATCTTTGATACCATGATTAACCAATGTGATACCGAAAATCCACTGTGTTACCGAACAAACATTAATACTATTTTTAAAGTCGACTCAGTGAAGATTATACGATTTATATGTACAATCGGTTGAAGGAAAACAACACTTACTCCTTCAGCAGTTCAGCTTATTATTTAGTTTTTCAAGTTTTTTATTTTGACTCGTAATTTTGGTTGTTTTAAAAACTAGCATACAATCAAGCATGTTTTTTCTCTCTATGTTTCTACATTTATTAAATAATTTTTTTACTAGATGAATTAAGGATGAAAAGTTATTATTTCTTAATATCTATGTTTGAATCTAAAAAATTGAATATTTTTTATAAGAAACTTAAATGGAATTCAATAATCAAAAGGCCAAGACTTCCTAGTAAGGTGTATCATGATGAAGAAAATGCTAAATCAAAGGATTACAAAGTTTAGGAAAAGGAACAAGCAAAAAGAGTTAAAAGTAAACTACAAACTAAGTGGTAGCTCCTAAGTATAAAATTGGGTTAAGCCACCAAAAATGATAACCAAAAGAGAAATCAGTGTATTTTGCTTTCAACCATCATAATGTTTGTATCTTAATTTTGTTGAGCAATTGATGCAAAGAGTGCCCTTTATGCTTTGAAAATTTGTATGTTTCTTTCATTCTATATCACTCAATGTAAGATAACCATAAAAGATTCATTGTTGAATGATGGTGTTTTGATGAGATGTAAACATTAATCCAAAGGTTTTTTTTTACATTACTATTTTATGAATTGGGGTAATTTACCCCTACAAAAAAATTCATTTCTTTTCATCTTTATTATAACAATTAGTTACCACTTTCATCTCAAAAAACAAATAAATTTCTCCATCTCTTTCATTCAACGTGTGAGCTTGTCTCCTTCATTCTAAAATTAAATCATATTTATCAATAAAGATAAATTACTCCAATTCATCAAAAGGTAACATTGACATCGCCATAGAAAGTAGAGAGTACGAAGAAAAAACCAAACATTAGTGAAAGAGAGAGTATAAATTGTTTTGCTTGTGGATTTCTTTTATTTGTATTCTGTGAGTTCAATCCTGTTCAGCCATGTGGCGGTTATGACTAGGAGTGTTGAATTGTGAAGCTTTTTTTTCTCTAATCAATGCAAGTATGCGTGACTTTCTTTTGTTTCTTTTTTAGGACTTTCCTTTTTGTTTGTCTTTTGAATTTGTGATGCATGAATTATGAACCGTGAAAATGATTGTGCGGCTTGCCTAGTTGAGCCACCACATTCTACACAATAGACTTTCCAACTAAAAATATATATATACACGTGTTTGTGAGACACGAACAAAGGGTGAAAACCATCCCTTTACACCATTTCAGTTTAATAATAATCATGCACACATGGATAAGATTTCAATGATAATGCCTATGATTTAAGGTGAAACCTTACAATGCTAAATTGAATTAAATAAAAAATTCACATAGACTATTGTATAGTAAATAGAGAATGAGGGAAAGAAAACTTAGAGATTGCATTTACACTGTTATATGAGAGAAAAAATATTACAAATTCTACTTAACTAAACTATAGAGCAAGAAAATAAAAGGTGCTCTAATATCTACATCCATTATATGAGCTAACTTCACCATAAACTATAAATGACC
>Ga0315914_1000266_pt1 | contig 57804 bp, 31 predicted proteins | sample MpolenodulesMG_FD_203920 | JGI IMG/M metagenome (GOLD analysis project Ga0315914, IMG submission 203920) | Medicago polymorpha root nodule microbial communities from Los Angeles, California, United States - elongated nodules | ecosystem: Host-associated > Plants > Roots > Nodule | place: USA...
CTAACCGGTGCCCCCGGGGCATTGGTTAAGGATATGAAAAAGGAAATTATATAGTAATTAATGCATTGAAATTGTGTAATTAATTTATAATAAAGTCAAAACAGTTTCCTTTAATGGTAATAATTCCCTTTTATGGTATGCTTAACCAGTGCCCCGGGGGCACCGGTTAGCAGGACCCATATTTTATAAATGAAAATGTCTAGGTCCATAATTTTTTTTTTTTTGACAAGTCTAGGTCCATAAAATAAAATAAGGAAATCAGCGAGCAAAAACTTGGCCTAGCCGAGCAAATTAATGTTTATACATAAATCAGTGGGACCTATAATCGAAGCCAATAGAAGCAAGAACATGCATCAACACAATGATTTACTTCCCTACAAGTTATATGGCTGACTCTTACCCCAAACTATCCAATGAAACTCTAATCTTCAAAAGCAAAACCAGACTCCAACCAGTCATAGAACGAGGATTCTCTCTTTTAATGATGTTGGAAACTACCTCTTGCATCCAGATAAAGCTAAACAAGCTGAAAGCCCATCGCATGCGCTATAGAAAATCTTCATTCACCCCAAAGCTCTGCAACATAGGCATTGTACACACCAAGATATTTAGAGAAGTCGCGCATCCATTTGCCATGCATGTCTATAAATTAAACTGCCCCGACTAGAAACACAAGCTTCCGACTTGATTGTCTCGTCAACATTCAGGCACACCCAACTGATTTTACTGATTTTTAACACTCACATACTGCACATCAACCACTTGGTATAGATTCCAGTGATAATTGGATCAGTTATAAACAAGAATGTGCGTTGGAGGTGCAGAAACGTGGAACGCAACAATTTCTACCTTGTCGTGTCTTTGGGAAAACAACAGACACAGTTCTAAACACACTCTTACTGCAGAATGGAAGCTGTCTTTTGCGTTCTAATCCCTCTTGTTACAATTCCCGTCTTGAATCAATGGAAAACAAAACCATGTAAGCTACAATTTTACCCGGCACAGGTACTGTCCTACAAGGATGCTGAAAGCGGTGAGAACACCATTACCATAAACATATACACTTCAGGCTGCAAGTTTCACAACCATCCTCCATCTATTCTCCTTGTAGCAGCTAAATACAAGCATTTTAATCATGTCCATATCTCATATTCTTCTTTTCATCAAGCAAACAAATTCTTGAAGCAAAAGTTGCTTATCACAGTTAAGAATGGAAAAATGACACATCTAGATAATAAGCAAATAAAAGGATTCACGTGAACTAGTAATAATATAAGAGACAATGTCTCAGCTCTCAAATAATCCCCTAATTCCAACAACAGTTAATATTTTTAAGTGCAATTTCATTCAGTAGGTTTTAGCAAAAGCCTGAAGGTATTTTCACATATATGCTCATTTCACTGCTATAAAACTTAATCCTACCTAAATATAAAAAGAAGAAGAAAAAAAATTCCCAAGAGTTGGCTACATTAATCAAACATCGTCATAATGTCATGTCATGTATTAAGTGTAAGGGTAGAGATTTAACCTCTTAACTCTCTTCATGATTGTTTTTCTTGGTCTCTCTCTTCATCTAATTAATGGACAATCCTATATTTCGTTAATTGCTCTCACTGTTGTTTCAACATGCTTTCTCCTCACATAACCAAATCACCTAACACAACAATCTACCATCTTTTCTACAAAGAGAACTGAGAGCCACCTCAATTTCATCTCTAATAATTAAAAATTTATAATTGTATTTTAAGCCTATCTTGTCTAATGTAACCACTTATCCATCCTAACATTTTCATTTCTGCGATACTTGAGTTTACTCTCTAGTTGGCTCTTCATATCCCAATATTCAGTACCAAACAGAAAGCTATATTGCCAAATATGTGTGCGCTGCGCGCGTGTTCAGCCCGTATAATTTATAGTAATAGATAGTGTTATTATTCGGTAAAAAACACAATATGCTAACCTGTTCTTCCACACAAAGCTAACAAAAAACCAGTTGCCAAGTAGGAAGAATAACTTTCTTCAAATTCATAACAACCACAGTAACTTGACAAGGTAAAAAGATACGATACAAAAGCTTGTGTATACAACAAAAGCTGCAAACAAATAATCAGAAGAATAATCATTGAATCACTTAGGTTTCCCTACGCCAGACAAGCATTTCTGATATTATATGAACTCTACTTTTGTTTATTCAAATTGCCACCATAACGGAAATTATTTCTGACATGTTTCCCTTCTTTCTTACTCTCCAATCCCACCTGTATAAATGTTAGAAATTCAAGCATTGTTCTAATCTCATAATTCCTAAGGATATGTGACATGAATCCATACACGTCTTTCAAATTGAAAAAGAGTACATGTTGGATAAAACAATCACATTTTCCAACTGCAAAAACTATGGTTCTCTTGGATCAATTGTTTATAAAATATAAAACTAGTCCATATAGGCCAGAAGTGTGACTTAAACCAAAAAAGGTTACAAGTTCCAAATGAAAAAAATACAGTCAAACTAGAATCTCTCTACCAAACCAGAGAGGCTGTTTCCAAAATATGAATTATGACCTAAATGTCAGAAAACTGCAACTACAATGACATGAAGAAACATTATATGGCTGGTTTTAAGAGCGAAACCAATCTGTGTAACATAACCAAGCACAAGATGCTAGCAGTCTCCCTGATTTAGCTTTAATAGCTTAGATGTTTCCTCCTCAAAACGTTTCACATACCTTCGCTGGAAATCCTCATCAGTTGCATGAAATGGTGTGCATAAGCTAGAACCCTTCTTCCTCAAACCTTTGGATAGAAGATACTTGATAATTGAAGCCCTTGGAATAAGCCTTTTCTCTATACTATACCCAAAAATTGCTGGTTCAGTTAAGAGCAGCAAAGGATCCCACCCAAGCTCATCGACCCAAAATCTCATCACTGCATTGAGTTTGTCTGGAGACCGTAACATAAAGTTGGGTTGCTTCCTAAATGCATTAAAAATTGCATCTTCAGAACAACCCCAACTCTTCAAGACATCAAATTTAGCATCCCATTGGGATTTGGCCAATGATGGCGGCAACAATGTCTTGGGGAGAAGCACCTTTGGAGGATAAAAATTGAATCTTTGGCAAAATAGATTTGATGGGGTTGTAAACGATCATCTGTGGATCCCTTCGAATGATGGTTTGTATCTGATCATTGGAGAAACCGTGGGTTTTGAAAAAGGAGATAACAGAATCGGGTTTGTGAGGGGTGTTTAAACGAAGTCGTTTGGATGCTTTCAAAGCGCCTTGTAGAGATAATCCGCAATTGTTGGTGAGGTATGAAACTGTGAAAGATCGCTGAATCTGAATTGGTGGAGAAGAATAACAAGTTGTTGTTCAGAGAGCAGTGTGGTTGCAGAAGAAGAGCTCTGAGGCGGTGACAGTGAATCATTTGGAGTTGGCGTCACTGATATTTCAAAGCTAAGTCGACAAACATGGAGGTTCTGATAAATGATGAGAATGTTGGTGAATGATGTATATTGACATTCTAATACCAGAACAATTATGTGACAAATTATGTTTATTGGTACTTTGACCGTGACGTTGAATCATATATGATTTTTTTTTTGTCTAACATTTTGGATAAATGTCGAATGATTTTGAAATTGAATGTGTATGAATCAATTTTGTGTTTGAATTTATTTGAATCTCACAAATTTTATGTCATTGTGAATGTTGAATAAATTTCAAGTGTTGGAAGTGTTTAAATGTGTTTGAGTTTGCTGTAGCAAATGGTGTTGCTTCTATCACAATGGTGTTCTATGTTGCATTTATGGTTTAGTAGGATGGTTCGGTTCCTGATCTTTGATCGGTTTTTAACTCCTGAGCACATAGCGTAGCTTGGTACTATGAGGGGAGTTTATGGAGTTTTGAGAGGTCTGTGAGAATTTCAAGGACCGTATTGAGCAAATTTCCGTTATTCGATTCAATCAAACTCATTTGGTTTGGATTGAGTAACAAACTTGTATTTTTATGTCAAACTCAAACAGTTTCAATCTGACAGAACAAATTGATTTGGGTCAATGGTTCAATACACATAACTTTTTAAAGTTATATATATATAGAAAGGTTTAAAATAGAAGAATACACGTAAGTTTACATGGAACAAAAACTTATTTAACCATATTTTATTTGTGGTCTAAAGTCATTAAGGGCAAAATGGTCAATATGGATGGTTTTGTTAAGTAATCAAGTCTTTTACTCAAACAACTTGTGTCACGTCACTAATCACATGCCACATCAGTAATCAAATGAGATTAGCACCAAAATTAAAATGATTAAAACTTGCAATAACTGTTTGGAAGGATTAGTAAGTTGAAGCATAATATTTAATAGACAAAATTGTTATCGTTGTCCTTTTAAGTTATTTATATTATCATATTATTCTTTTTAAGGTTTTTTTTTCCTCTCTTTTTAAACAGGTCTTAAGGTTCTTTTTCCTCTCTTTTTAAACAGGTCTTTTAACATGATGTATTTGATGTGTATGCCGTTGGCATTTTTTTTGATAACTTTGAGAGGGGGAAGCATATTAACCAGAAGTCCTTTAACTTAATTTAATGTTTCAAAGAAATATCGAAACGGAATAAATCTGGACACCAGCTATAATTTCCATTTGGCTGTTACCTGTAGATGTTACGCTTTATGATACAATTCTAACAAATCCTATTGCTACATGTTTGACTTTTACCTCAAATTCAATTTCTCAGCAGTATGAATAATCAGAATATTAACTGCCAAAACAAAGGAAACCAAGCAATCTGCTGTCAATACAAAATGACTCATTAGTACTATTATTATCTTTACGTGTTTGGCATTTTCACCCTCAAGCCAATATACGCCCAATTCAATGATAACGTGTGTAACTACTGTAATAGGTGAAATTCCAATTGATAACTGGATATACAACAAGAAAGTAACAGTTGACATAATTTGAGAAAATCTAATAGTAAGGAATTGGAAACCAATTACATTTTAAACAACTTTGTTAACTTTGATGAAATAAAGAAGAGAAAAACACAATATCTCACTAAATTGTTTTGGTGTACCCAAATCCGTCATCAATAGATCAATCCTAGAGGGTTTGGCTTTACATCTAGCTAATTAGCACTGAACAAGGAGAATCTCAATGCTTTTATTAATGAATAGGGGGGAAAAATGAGATGTGATAAGTCAAGGAGATCTCATTACCTCTTTAAAAAAAAAAGAGAGAGATCTCATTGCAAGCAATTACATGATAAGATAGATAGGAGGAGCTGTGACTTGTGATAAGGGGCATTCAATTTTGTTCCAGCAATATTAGAAAATGTAATTTTGTAACATAACATCCACAGACCATCAAACTCTGGAATTTGACATGACCTCTGTTCTCAATACACATGCTGCGGCAATATCATACAAGTTCACCAGAGTTCACCAACACTAATGCTTTCTTATGCTCAAACAGAATTACACAATGAACTCAACACCAATGGTTATATGAAATTTAAATTTTCACCAAAAACAACGGCAGATCTTATGTCCACTTTAGATCAGGTTGCAAAGTGCATATCAATAGTTAAAAAGCTGGCGACATGCCCCATAATGATAAAGAAGTTCATTTTGAAAGATACTAGATAATAGTCTAATGATAAAGCATGTGATTATGGCATATCTCTTATCAGCAAATCCATCCAAATCAAAGAAAATTACATCACAAGTAGAAAATATTCAACACTAGTCGCATACAAACAGACACTAATCTGACATAAATTAGTATGCAACTAATTGCCCACTACCCTGCTCTCATTAACCATCAAGAGTTCATTGATATCATAGAATTCAACCCACACCAGTGTCTCAAATGGTCATCCAAACTTCAAGGAGCTCCTAAAGTGGGAAATTAACTAAAATAATAAACAAGATAATTACTCAAAAACCTGAATCAAGACCATACTTTCTTCTATTATCCGATATCATAAAAAAATAAAGGGAAATAGAAGGCAATATATGCTTACTCATAGATTTATGTGAAAATCAAAAACACCAGAAACAAACAGCACACTACCTCAATCAGATTGAAACCATTCCGCGTGCAGAACTAATTACTCACATCAGTTTATTTCCTCCAATAGAATCAGAAATACATATTTATAATTATATCATAAAATGCCTACAGGCCCAGCCACAGTTTCCATGCCCATTATCTAATTTAGGACCATGTTTATTTTCATTCCTTCGGCAAAGTAGTGAAACACAAAAGAATTAGACACTCATGTGGATCTAATTATAAATAATTTAAAAAAAAAAAAACAAGTTTATCTTTACCAGTACAAGATACATGTACTCTCCTACAAGTGTGCTGCTGACACTGGCGAGACTTTCATCACCATAGACACAAACATCTCAGGTAGTAAGCCTCAAAAGTAAAAACCAATCGAGTATTCGTTCTTCTTGAAATAAGTAAATATAAGAATTGTAATTGTGTCCAGGCCTCAGATATTATTTTCTTTTCAGACAGCAAACAAATTCTTGAAGTAAAAATGACTTGTAAGTTCTAACAGTTCAAAGCGGAAAAATAACACAATCCACAAGCTATTATAGTATCAGCGACTAGGACCTGGACAATTCCTCAAACAAAAATTAACAATCAATAGTCTTAACTCTTAACTTCTTCATGAACAATACAACTCAATTTAATAGGTGTGGTTCCTGAAGGTACTTTGATGCATCTGCTTTTCTCAATACTTTAAATTTGTAATAATATGTGCCTCCTGCCTACCAATATAAAGAAAGCCTTATTTATATACAAAAAATAAAGCCTTTTGTTCCACGATGGAAGAAGCGGCTACACGAGTCAAACCAGATCATAATGTCCTATCATGAATAAAGTCTAAGGATAGTGATAGGAACCAAACTATGAAAAGGAAAACTGAATTGCATTGATACTAAATCACTGAACCAGAAAGATGAATTCTATTGAAGGGTATATTAAAAAATTGAAGTGGAAATATTAAATTGAATTGGGACCCTATGCCCCTTTTCCAGAGTTGGCCAGCCAAAAGATACATCTCATTCTTTCACACGTCTCACGGTGCCCTTGCTTGCTATATAAAATATGTCACTATATTACCTCTCCATGCATCATTATAGCATCCCTCTCCACCATTCTCCTTCTCCCACATGTCCACTCTTATTATTCCCTCTCTCTCTCTCCTCCATCCACCCCTCTTGTACACACAGGCATGACAGGCTCATCAGATAGACTGTTTCCCTGTAAATCTCTCTCAATAATTCAACTGAATGGTTTTTTGTGGTCTCTCTCTACAGCTAATAATTAGAAATTTCTCAATCTGGTCAATCACTCTCGGCAGTGCTTCCACAGGACTTCTCTGCACATACCCAAGCCACCTTAGAAAAATTTGTATCACCTTTTCTACAAGTAGAGCGACCTCAATTTTCCAGCTGATAATTATAAATTTTTAATCATGTATTGTATCGTGAAAGTGTAACCACTCTTCATCATACTGTCAAAATTAACAGTTTGTCATAACCTTCTACTCTTTGTGAAAATAAATTTATTTTCCTATTGGATTTGTATAGCCTAACACTCAATGCTAAGCAGAACGCTATTGTGCCAAATATGTGTGCTTCAGCCCATGTAATTTTTAGCAACAGATAGTTATTATATAATGAAACAACATGAATTCCGTTATCCATTTGTTCCACATAATCGAAGAACAATTGCCAGTTACGAATTATAAGGGACACTATATGCATTTCTAATATTTTTCGATTCTATTTTGGTTTATTAGAATTGCCAGCATATGGGAAAAGACATTTGATATGTTTACTTTCTTGCTCCCCAATCCCACCTCATTTATGTTAGATATTCAAGCATTGTTCTAATCCTATAATTCATGAGTATATATAACATTAAACAATCCACCTCTTGAAAAATAATATGTAGTATGGAATGAAACATGCATATTCTCCAACCACAAAACCAATTATTCTCTTGTGTCATTTAGTTCTAAAATTAAGGGTATAAGTCAAAACTGTGATGTACCAACATCTAAAAAGGTTACAACTTACTCAGTAAGTGGAACAACACAATTATTGTAGAACAAGATGAATAATAATAATAATAATAATAATAATACTGCTCATTTATATAGTTACACCAAAATATGCACTCACAACTTATCAAAGCAGCAGTCAGCAGATGCTAGCATCCTCCCCCCGATATAGCATTAATAGACAATATGCTTCCTCCTCAAAACGATTCACATACCTTTGCAGGAACACCTCATCAGTCAAATAAAATGGTGCAGTTAAGCTAGCATCCTTCTTCATCAAATCTTTGGAAAGAAGATGCTGGACAACAGAAGCCCTTGGACTAAGCCTTTTCTCTATACTAAGACCGAAAAGCTCTGGTGCTGCCAGGAGCAATAAAGGATTCCAACCAAGTTGTTGGGTCCAAAAACGCATCACAGCATTGAGTTTGTCCAAAGACCGTAGCATAAGGTTAGGCCCTCTTTTAAATGCAATAAAAATTGCATCTTCAGAACAACCCCAACTCTTCAAGGCATCAACTTTGGCATCCCATTGAGATTTAGTGATAGCCTTTTTGGCCAACAATGCGACACAAAAATTGTAACTAGAAGGATGAAACCCTAATTCCTGAATCTCCTCCACAGCCGTCCTCAAAACAGATGAAAAAATTACAGAAGGTCTGCTAGTAAGCAAACGGTAAATACTTGAACGAGTGACACCAGTATCAAGCAAGAATTTCAAATTGGGTTTCATGCGACCATCACTAATTGTAGCAGGAAATGCAATTACACAACCAATAGCTTTTTTATCAGAGGGACAGAAACTTCTTACCAATTCAAAAGTAGGGATAATGTGTTTGTTGAGGCTTACACGAAGGAAACGAGGGTTTCTGGTTACGGTGATGATTATGTCTTCTGGAGAAACGCCTTTGGAAGCTAAAAATTGAAGCTTTGGCAAAATGGATTTGATGGGGTTGGAGACGAAAACCACGGGATACCTGCGAATGATGGATTGTATCTGGTCAATGGAGAAACCGTGGGTTTTGAAAAAGGCGATAACAGAATCGGGTTTCTCCGGGGTGTTGAAACGAAGTTGTTTAGATGCTTTGAGAGCATCTTGCGAAGATAAGCCGAAATTGTTGGTGAGGTAGGAAACTGTGAAAGATGGTTGATCTGAATCTAAAATGGTGGTGGAGAAGAACAAGTTGTTGAGAGAGCGGTGTGGTTGCAGATGAAGGAGGTAACTACATTTTGGGGAGTTGATAACAGCTCTGAGACGGTGGCAGTGAATCATTTGGAGGCGGTGGCAGTGTTCCCTCAGCGTCTGAATTTTGAATTGGCGCTACTGATTTTTCAAAGCTAAGCCGGGTTTGAGTGCGTTGCATATATGGACATAAGTCGTCGAGTAGATTGTGTCAGTTTTGGTCAAACTCGTTACTCGAAAAATTACTCTTTCCTTCTGTTCAAATTCAAACCGATTCAAAATAAAACTGCAAACCGATCAAAAAAATCAAAAACTGTAAAAAAACTAAATATTTTTTGATACATTTGGATGTTGTTTTGTAAAAACCGTTATTATTGGATCATTTTTTCAAAACCGAACCAAACCGAAATCGAACCGCAAAAGTAATTATATATTGCATTAATTTATGTATATTATCACTAATTCATATGTTTCAAATATAATCTATCATTTTTATTGTATAATGTTAAGTGTTTAATATATTTGTGTTATATTTTGCATCGAACCTATTAATAAAAAAAATACATGTTGCATTTTGGATGTCCAAAAACCGATCCAAATTAAACCGCGTATATTTGGATCGGATCAGATCGGATTTTTTTAGAATAAATCATCCAAATCGAACCGCATGTAATTTTTATTTTGGAATGGATTTTTTCACTCTTCTATGAATGTTTGTTTTGAGAACTCTTCTTCTCCTTTCATTCATTGATTTGATGACATCATCATTACCCTCCAGAGGTTAGAGTTTATGTCTCGTTTTTGTGCTTTGGCATTTGATATGCTTGCAACGAATTTTGTTTTGATAGGAAAAATATTCTTATTGTTAAAATTGTTCGTAGAGCATGGTGCATTATTGATGACCATAAAACAATGTTGAACACTCGGGGTGATAACAACTCATCCTCATGTTCCCATCTCTCCATTTTTTCTTGGACTCCATGTACGCAAGTTATTATAACATTGATGCTGTTGTTCGATGAATAATATATGGGGTATTGGAATAATTATCAGCGATGTAGATGATTTCTTGTTGGCCGCGGTCACTCGTTCATTTGAGGCTGCATGCATACTCAACCAGAGATGGAAAATTCAATACTAGAAAGTTTATTGGAAAATAAAGCTTAATTCAATACACATGGGAGCATCCTCTGGAAAAATAAAGCTTAATGAAAAATTCAAACTCAACCAGAGATGTCTTATGTAGCTCATCTTCTCTGTCGGATTAAAGAGTACTTTGCGGCAAACTCAATACTAGAAATGATCAGCAAATTTTTCAAACAAAAAAAAAAAATTAATCATAGAAGTGTTCAATTCAAAGAAATATTGAAACAGAATAAATCTGGACACTAACGATAATAGTACAGAATTGGAAACAAATTCCCATTTTAAACGGCTTTGTTTACTTTGATGAAATAAAGAAGAGAAAAGAAAACACAATATCTCACTAAATTGTTTTGGTGTGTACCCAAATCCCTCACCAATAGATCAATCCTAGTGGCTTTGGATTTACATCTAGCTAATTTGACACTGAACAAGGAGAATCTCAATGCTTTTATTAATGAATAGGGGAAAATGAGGTGTGATAAGTCAAGAGATCTCATTACCTCAAAAAAAAAGGAGGTCTCATTACAAACAATTACATGAAAAGATAGATAGGAGCTGTGACTTGTGATAAGGGGCATTCAATTTTGTTCCAGCAATATTAGAAAATGTAATTTTGTACCATAACACCCACAGACCATAAAATAATCAGATCTACTAACTTCGAAAAATCACATAATTTTAGTAATATAATATATACTTGTTTACACTACTGACGATAATCAAGATATATATGCTAAACGTGATATCCCACCCAAAGCAGGGGAGATAGTAGTATAGTATATAACCATGACCATATCATGAAATCATACCTCAAAATAGATTGTGTTATCAGTGAGATTGAGTTTGCCATGCCATATTAATCTCCATTCCAAAGCAGGCTGCATATTATTAAAATTTAAAATTAATGCATAAAATCACCTCATAAAATTACCACCTCCGAAATTTGAGAAAGCTTTGGAAGCTATTAGTCTTCTTTTACACCTTTGTTGTTAAAATGCCAAGTTGTAGAAACAGCACCGGTTTTCAAAAGCCATGAATCACAAACAACATCAACAAGCTCCCAGTCAATGCTTTTATACTTAAATTTACTCCAAACAGTAACATTGGAATCTTTTTTAGAATAAAGCTGAAGATGAAGAGGATGATGCTAACATTGGTAAATCAGTTGAACCTTTCTTCTCAAACTTATACTCAACAGACACTGAATGATTCTCTGAGCACATATCACCTGACAAAGTGTAACAAGAACTGAACCTGTAAAGATCATCCTCATTTTTCTAATCGGAATCCGGCAGCAAAGCTATCTGAATTATGCAGGAAAATGGTTCAGAAGTGATCTCAGAATTGACTCAGCTTGATAGGCGAGGAAGCGTATAAGAGCCAATGAGCCATGCCATGCTTGATCATTGTTAGGTGAAAGGTAAACTTAGTAAAGTTAATTTTTTTTTTTTTTTTTGAAACTCGGTATCCGATTTAAGGACCGACTAATCCGAGGGGACCAATCCCACCGCCCACTTGCGGGGGCCCCGTTTAAAGCCAGAGCAAGCTCTGTATGGACTTGCCCATCGAAATTGACACCAGAGGGAATCGAACCTGAGACCTTTGGAGGAGCAAACTCCAAGATCCCAAGCCAACCACTAGGCTAACCCCAAATGGGTTAAGTTAAAATTTGAAGAGAAGGAAACAACGGCATGAATGGTGGAGATTGAAAGAGGTGTTGGTTCTGTCATTGAAACGGTCAAATTGGGACTTCCTCTGTTAGGATTGTGCAAACTGCTAGATTTATATATTCAATGATTGAGAATTGATTACAATCAACAGTCAACCATATATAGCCCTATCACTAGACCTGCTACAGCCAGTAAGCTGACTGACATTAGTCAGTCAGTTTGTTACAGGGGTGTGCTAGAGTAAGGAAGGGTCTATAGCAAGCTCTCATGAGCTTGCATTAGGTTTGGCTGTACTATCCTTCAATATCCTCTAACAAATTGTTAAAACCAATGCATAAAATTACCTCCTCAGACAGGGCAGCTACATACCACTTCTAGCCTAGACTCTAGAGTCTATTAGTCTTCTAGGACTGAAGGAAAAGGGTTGCGCAGTTTCTATATAGATATTCTATGTAATAGATTTCAAATACTAGCATGATTTTCTATTAGAGAAAACTGCCACTTATTGTCAGTATCGATTCAAAACAAATACAATTACATCACAGGTAGAAGAGGAATATTCAACTCAAATAGCATATAAACAGATACTAATCTAGTGTAAATTAGTAGTTTAGTATGCAAACAATTGCCCACCATTCCCCCGCTCACATTATAATCATCAACAACCATTTGATCTTGCGATGAATTCAACCCACACCAGTGTGCCAAATGGTCATCAAAACTTGACTGAGCTGCTAAAGAGAGACCTGAATCAAAGACTTGACTTCTTCTAAATATACATACATGCTTTCTCATACATTCTAAATATATGTAATTGCTCTCCTATTCCCACTTATTTTTGTTAGAAATTCAAGCATTGTTCTAATCCATAATTCATGAGGATATATAATATTAAACAACCCACCTCTTAAAAAACAATTTAATGTATAGAATAGAACAATTATATTATCCAACCACAAAAGCAATTATTCTCTTGTCAATTACTTGGAGTTAAAAGAAAAATTAGTGATATAAGTCAAAACTGTGACGAGCAACAAAAAAGGTTCCAACTTACTGAGCAAGTGGAACACCACAGTTAAACTAGAACAAGATGAATAAACATAGCATTGCTGGTTTATAAAGTTACACCAAAATATGCTTTGACAACTAATGCAAGCACCAGATGCTAGCATCCTCCTCCCTGATATAGCTTTAATAGCACTGAAGCTTCATCTCCAAAACGTTTCACATACTTTTGCAGGAACAACTCGTCCTTCAAATAAAATGGTGCAGTTAAGCTAGCATCCTTCTTCATCAAACCTTTGGAAAGAAGATACTGGACAACAGAAGCCCTTGGACTAAGCCTTTTCTCTATACTAAATCCGAAAAGATCAGGTGTTCCCAGGAGCAATAAAGGATCCCAGCCAAGTTGTTTGATCCAAAAACGCATCACCGCATTTAGTTTGTCCGGAGACCGTAGCATAAAGTTAGGCTGTCTTTTAAATGCCCACAAAATATCATCTTCAGAACAACCCCAACTCTTCAAGACATCAACTTTGGCATCCCATTGGGATTTGGTGACAGCCCTTTTGGTCAATAATGCAACACAAAAATTGTATTTGGAAGGTTGAAACCCTAATTCCTTAATCTCCTCCAAAGCCTTTTTCAAATCAGTACAACATATTGTAGAAGGTCTGCTAGTAAGCAAACGGTAAATACTTGAACGAGTGACACCAAAATCAAGCAAAAATTGAAGATTTGGTTTAAAGCGAGAATCGCTGATTGAAGAGGGGCAAAAGATAATTGAAGTAATAGCTTTATGATCAGAAGGACAGAAACTTCTTACCAATTCAAAAGAAGGAATTATGTTCTTCTCGAGGCTTGAATAAAGGAAACGGGGGCTTCTGGTAACGGTGGCAACAATGTCTTTGGGAGAAGCACCTTTAGAGGCTAAAAATTGAAACTTTGGCAAAATGGTTTTAATGGGGTTGTTAACGATGAGCGATGGAATCCTGCGAATGATGGTTTGTATCTGGTGATTGGAGAAACCGTGGGTTTTGAAAAAGGCTATAACGGAATCGGGTTTGTGAGGGGTTTTGAAACGAAGTCGTTTGGATGCTTTGAGAGCGTCTTGTGGAGATAAACCGCAATTGTTGGTGAGGTAGGAAACTGCGAAAGAGTGTTGATCTGGATGTGAAAGGGTGGAGAAGTAGTTGAAAGAGTGGGTTCGGTGATGAACAAGAAGGTAACATTTTGGGGTTTGGGAATTGAGAAGAGCTCTGACACGGTGGTAATGAAACATGATACTGTAGGTGATGCTACCAAACAGGAAGCTATAGCAGAAGAGAAGTGAAAATTTTGAAAACTTGGGTTGGTAGTATTGACTTGAGAATTGGGAGTGTAGTACTCTTGATGTCTTGCATTCAATTCTCTCAGGTGTCAATTTAAGATTTAAGTGTACGACAGCCAACAAAAAAAAATATACAAGTGGATAGAGCTCTCGTTTTTTTTTTGAAGTTACCGTGCTTAATTGGTGTCGATCAAAATCATTTAGTTATCTTGCATTATTTTTAACAGTTATAACTGAACACAAAAAACCAAACACAATACAGATACCACTGTATTGATACATATTTCTTTTTAATTTTATTTTATTGTGTTTTTTTCTTCTTTCCCTCTTTCTTTCTCTTCTCTCCATTCATCACCGCCACCATACCACTCCTTGCTCTCTCATCGCCAACAACCACAACTCACTCTGCAACTCTTTCCGGTCACTGCAACCGCTGTCGTTATACCGTCAGCCTTCTTCTCCATTCATAGCGCCACCACCATCTCTCTCCCTCTCGTTCGATCCACTCGGATTTCCACACCACCACCACCTCCGCTTTCTTCTCCGACCATATCACCACCGTCCACCACCATACCTCTGCGAGCACAACACCACCACCATACCTCTCCTTCTCAGATCCACTCAAATCTCACAAATCACCACACACCACCTGAACTTGAATAGGAGATTTGTTCCGCCGTTTTGGCCGGCTTCTCCGTCGTCGGATTCTAACTAAGAGAGACACAACACAATAGCTTGACAGAACCACGAACGAGAAAGAAGAGGGAAGATGACATAGTCAGAAGAAGGGTATATATTTGAAAATACAATTTTATCCCTAAACTATAATTGTAATTACAAAATTGCCATTGGTGTTGTATTTGTGTCAAAATTTGTGTGTTTGTTTATCATTTCTCTATTTTTAATTGGGCTTTAGGTGGAAGAAAATTTTGAAATTGAAATGAATAGGAAAAGATCGACTAAACCTCCAAAATGGTCGATGATTTTGTAGAGCGTTCTCAGGTTAGTCATTTTGAATATTTTAATTTGGTTATCGAATTTGTAAAACATCTCTCAAGTCCGCCCTTCTTTCAATGTTTGTTGATAAGCATCGTTTATGACAATGATGTTTTTGTTAAGTGTAATGTCGACAACCAAGACAATTCATAGCTTTATAAGAGATTCTCAATTTGGTCTTTCTAAAATGTTTCTAAGTTTGGTCTTTGTAAATGATGTGAATGACATGTTTGTTAAATGTATTGTTGTCGGTCCTCGTCATGGAAAAAAGATCACAAAATATTTGAAACAACGCTAACACTAGATCTTCTTCTCATTGATGTTATGAATTGTGAAGAAACAAACGTTTTTGTTAGTTCACGATGGAGTGGTGGAAACGTATTACAAGGTTCACTCTTGATCTTTGTTTTTTACTAAATATTAATTGAAATAAGGAAAATGATAACGAGTGTCCATATGACACTAGTTAAAGAATAAAATATAATAGTATTATATTGGAAGCTGTTCAGTCAATTTCTTAAGAGTACGTTTGATCGGCTAAAAATGAAGAACATGACAGGACTACTCTAATTGTACAATATTTGATTTGCAAAACTGTTTTAGGGACAATGCAAACGGGAGCCAAGAAACCAGACAAATTTTGAAATTCTTGTCCTTTACTAAATCACAACACAACTTTTTATCCAAAGTATAAGTTATCTAAAATATTAAAAGTTTTTTTTTTTTAAGAAATTGATGAAATGCCTATTTGTGCAGTGGTGTTTGTGAGACGAAGAATGATCATTTTCTTCAAAGTGTACAAAGTAGATTAGTAGAGTTAGAGCACATCATTATCTTCTTCATTTTATAGTTTCAAATATTGTATTCTTCCATCTTAGACTATGACAGTCAACAATACATCCAATGGAGACATTGTCATCATTCAAAATGACTGATAACAAACATTCATTTAATAGCGGTTTTTTAGAAAAGTTTGACAAAGTTAAACCGTTCGTATTCGTACAAACCAAATTGAAAGCGTAATACAAAACTCATGAATCATTTTGATTGTGAACACTACACTTAATAGACATGACATCGATTATTAACATCATTTAGAAATAAACATCAACAAAAAGATAAAATTGAGAACTATTTAAAATCTTTACACAATTTGGGTTTTGAATGGATCTTTACACTAATTTATTTTCTAAAATTTTGTGGAAAAAATGTTTTTTTTTTTTTTACAAAAGTAGAATAAAAAATTGTGAAAATAAGTTGTTTTTTTTTTAATAAAAAATGGTCTAATTATGTTGTTTAAAAAAACAATCTCCTATTTTTCCTCTCTAATGAATGAGAGAGTGCAAGCGATAAAAAGCTGAAGTGTGTGTTTAACTTAAGAAGCGAATTGAACTGAAGTTGTAAAAGAGAGGGAAAAAAAATGGCGACAGAAGAACCAATGGATTGTGATTCCTCAAACTACAAACCCTACACACTTTCACAAACCCTAACCGGCCACAAACGCGCCATCTCCGCCGTCAAATTCTCCTCCAACGGCCGTCTCCTCGCCTCCTCCTCCGCCGACAAAACCCTCCGCACTTACGGCTTCACTAACTCCGATTCCGATTCCAACAGCCTCACTCTTTCTCCGATGCAACAATACGAAGGCCATCAACACGGCGTCTCCGACCTCGCTTTCTCCTCTGATTCCCGTTACCTTGTCTCCGCCTCCGACGACAAAACCATCCGGTTATGGGATGTTCCGACGGGTTCTCTTGTGAAGACTCTTCACGGTCATACGAATTACGTTTTCTGTGTTAATTTTAATCCTCAGAGTAATGTTATTGTTTCTGGTTCGTTTGATGAGACTGTTAGGGTTTGGGATGTTAAGTCTGGGAAGTGTCTTAAGGTTTTACCTGCGCATTCTGATCCGGTGACTGCTGTTGATTTTAACCGCGATGGGACTCTTATTGTTTCCAGTAGTTATGATGGTCTTTGCAGGATTTGGGATGCTTCTACTGGTCATTGTATCAAGACTCTTATTGATGATGAGAATCCTCCTGTTTCGTATGTCAAGTTTTCGCCTAATGCTAAGTTTATTCTTGTTGGTACCTTGGATAACAATCTGGTAATATCTCTCATTCACTCAACTTTCATTTTTAAATTACGGCTGTAGCTGCGTGTGATTCATTCCTTTAAATGTAGAAAATTGTAGCTGATATAACCCCAATTGAATAGAGAGTTGCTGTTAAATATTGTTGATATAATTCTCTATTGGTATAGAGAATTGCAGTCGAATATTGTTGTTAAGACTCCAATTGAATAGAGAATCATAGTCAAATATAGCTGATATGCCTCTAATTGAATAGAGAGTTGCAGTTAGTATTTGATATAAGTGACCCCCAATTGGAATAGAGAATTGCAGTCTAATATTGTCGATATTCACCCAATAAAAGATATCGGTGGAGCGGAGCGGTGATAACTCAGTCAAAACGGCCGCTTCACCCATGAAAACTTACTGCGGTGCTGTTTAATGCAACATAGAGGAAGAAGAAGCCAACAAAGTAGTAGAAAGAATAAGGGAGGACAAAGTGCAGAGTAGTAGAAGATGAAGTTCAGATAACCCTTTCTCATAGTTTTAGGAGTGAAGAAACATAGTAGGAGAGGGCGTGCTTCTGTAACACTGTTGTTATGATTCAAATCTAGGGTTGTAACTGTATGACTATGAACCAATGTAGTCAGGATCGAGATCCTACGTAGGATCGGTCGGCCGTTGAAAGAACGTAAACATGAGGAACATAACACGGTTGGTAAGTAGGATCGGTAGGTTGTTGATAGAGTTGAGAGAAATAGATAGAAAAAATAGAGGGAAAACAGAGGAACCAAGCATAAAAACAGAGATAATGGAGGAAAAAGAGAGGAACCAAGCAACAAAATAGAGAAAAGCAGAGGAAAAATGGCAAAACACAGAGGAAAAATGGCAAAAAAAAAGAGGAAACAGAGCAGAACCAAACCAGAGTAAAGTCGAAGCATGGTCGAGGTGCTGTGGCACGTAAGATCGTGCGATCCTACGACCTGGAACTTGATCTTGGCTATTGCTATGAACTATTGTGCTTGCTCTTTTTTTAACCGTGGGCCTGTTTACACTAGTTTTTTTTTTTTTTTTTAACCGTGGCTTTTTAAGACTTGAGATAAAATCAATTATATTGTGTGTGGGATACCTTGGCTATATGGCTATATGAAAAGGCTAAATGAATTATATTACTCTATAGTCTATGCTGTTGGGTTTCTCTGGTGGGGTCGATTTTCTTTGCAATATTTTGGAATTGAGATCTGTAGTCAAATATTGTTGATTCAACTCCGGTTGGAGCTCAAACATAGCTGAAATGACTCGAATTGAATAGAGAATCAGTCAGATGCAGTTTATAACCTGATACGACTCCAATTTAATAGAGTCCACATCAAATATATTTGATTTGACCCTGTTCTGGTCTAGAAATTAAACTTAGGATGTAGGCCCCGATGAAGGAGCGGCGCCCTAGGGTTTATGGGATAAGTGTGTATAGAAGAAATCTTATTATTGCCAAGCCCAAATCCAAATGTGGTGCTGGAAATGACTGGATGACATATGGTGAGGTACCACGTGATAAGTGGGATTAATGTCTCTCCTGGTCAGTCGTGTGGGTATCCTCAGGTAGGCTGACTTCTTGGTCGGCCACCATAGGCTTGCTCGGTGGGAACTTGGGCTCCTTTGGTCGGCCAATATAGGAACTCATTCTTGTGCTTTTGGAGTACTGACCTTACGGTACCGTACAGACCCCTAGTTAGAATAGAGACTTGCAGTAAAATATTGTTGATATAATCCCATTTGGAATTGCAATTTGGTCTATGAGACAAAAAATTATGATTTCTGATGCCACAATCTTCATTGCAGGCCTTTTTAATTTATACTTGACTGTAAAAAACTAGTACATTTTTATTAGAAAATAAAATTTATATATTTGTGGCTATATAGCTATGAAAAAACTATATGAATTACATTACTCTATGCTGTTGTGTTTCTTCAGTAGGGTCTATTTTTTTTTATTTTTTTTGGCAATATTATGTTTTATATTTGTGTAATGGCTTATTTGACTAATGTGATAGATTTTCATTTTTTTGCATCTCATAATGTAGTTTATTTGGTCGGTCCTGTCTGTGGGGTTTTCTTTTCATATTCTTCACCTTTCAATGTGTTATAGTGTGTCTGGACTTCGGAAATATAGTTGAGGTCTCTGGAAGGGATTGGCATACAAGTACCTAGATTAGTTGTTCAAGTTTTTATTGACTTATATATAGGAATTTTTCTGTCCCTGCAGAGGCTCTGGAACTATTCTACTGGGAAGTTTCTGAAGACTTACACCGGTCATGTTAATTCAAAATACTGCATTTCGTCCTCTTTTTCCATAACAAATGGGAAGTATGTTGTTGGTGGTTCGGAAGATAATTGTATATACTTGTGGGGTCTGCAGTCGAGGAAAATTGTACAGAAATTGGAAGGTCATACTGATTCTGTTGTATCTGTCTCATGTCACCCCACGGAGAACATGATTGCTTCAGGTGCACTCGGCAATGATAAGACTGTGAAGATATGGACTCAACAGAAAGACTGATTCAATTTGGATCTGGGCTAATGTTCCAATGAATTAGTAAAAGTTGAGATAGCAGTAACTCGCTTGTGATGCTACCTTTTAGCTCAATCTGCAGTTTAGGATTTTTTGTTGAGAAACATTATAGCATTTATGGTTGAGATCACTCTTAATAGCCTACTTAGATAATTGCTTCAAGCCTTCAAGATGGACTTGGTGGATGAAAATGTGAATTCATGAAAAGAATGATATTTTGGTTGTTTAAAAGTAAAATATGTTGTTTTGCTCTGAAAATTGAAGGTTTCATCCATAGCCTTTATAATGTTGGGATTAATGAAATGTGAATTTATAAAAAGAATGATATGTTGGTCGTTTAAAACTAAAAAAAATTGCTTCCTGCCCTGAAAAGAAAATTTGAAATCATGTCCTACTTGCATAGCACACGCCACACAAGATAACTTTGATACTAACTTTGACATCATTAAATTTCTTCAACTGTTTTATGACTGACCAATCACAAATCTGGAGCATCAACCTAGATTCCAATTGAATTTCTTCTCCTGTTGTGTTATTATTGTTAACAAGCAGCCAAGGATTACGGACGATAAAGTTATTGATAATTTATTACTAGGTCCTATTTAAGAAATTTGTGTGAGATGTTGAGTTGGATCGATTGAGTTCTTATTAAATATTATATTAAAAAATTATAAATAAGTGATGTGTACACGTGAGATTGTCTTCATTGTGAATGCGGACTTGTACAAATATACTCATTATCTACTTGCATGTTACAAATGTACTCATTACATTTCAAAATAATAAATGTTGCATTGATATTTTGATGTGAGATTGAAAAAATGATAAAAGAGGACGAAGCAAGGAAGGAGTACTATATTTCCTGTTAACGAACAAAATTCTATCCTACCGCATAGTGTATCATGCTCTTATCATCAAGATCGTTTTTTGAGTTACCGAGAGTTTGCCAATTGATTAATTGATACGTTGCCAGAGTTCTTAGCTCACACAAGCGTAGAATAAAGTAAACAAAATGAAATACGAACTTAAATAGGGCTTTCATTAATATAATTTGATGATATATCCGATCAATGTTTAAAATAAATTTATTAAAAATAAAGTAACACAAAAATGTATGTTCTTATTCATGAATTTTATCCAAAACTTTAATATATTTTTTAAAAAAATTTGTAATATCTATGGATAAATCTTCGTTTATAAAACATCTTAAAAAAATATTTAATATGAAAATTTATGATTTGTTTTTCAAATTAGAATATTACAAAGATCTATTGCTAATTTTAATAGTGATAATACAGTGTTGTTGGAGACGTTAAGTGGAGGTCCAAACTTACCTATATCTGATGTTCACTGGACACCCTCTGATAATGGTTGCTATAAGCTAAATGTTGATGCAGCAGGTCCAATAGAGGGGGGTAAGTGGGGTATTGATGTTGTTGTGAGAGATTATGAAGGTATTGTGATTGCTACTAGTTGTTGTCAAGTTTTTTCATTACCAGATTCAGAGGTAGCAGAAGCTTTAGTTATACGGAAGGGGTTGGAATTTGCAAAAGACATGTTTTTTCTGAATCTTATAGCGGAATCAGATGCTTCTAATGTGGTTCAGGCGCTGAACACTCATCAACAACATCCCAACTATGTTGGATCTATTATTGGAGATTGCATTAATTTTAATGTCTTTTTTCGTAGTTTAAGATTCTTGCATGTTAGACGGGAGGCTAACCAAGCTGCTCATTATCTAGCTCAATACTCTCTTCATAATCCCGATTGTATATAGATTGAAGAGATCCCACCTTGTATTTCCGCAGTCTTAACTTTTGATTTATTGCCAGACTTTTGTTAATGAAATTTCATTTATCGTCAAAATAAAAATAAAAATAGAGAAGACCATTTTTATCAAACAACTTTAACATTATTTTTAAACCTCTTACTTTTACCTTTAAACTTAAAGTAGCTTCTTTTCCCATAAAAACCAGGGCCAAACGGAATCTTAGAAGCCAACTTTATCTTTGTTTGTCAAAATCCATATTTACAACAGTAAGAATTGATTGAATTGAGAGTAAAAAAATAGTGAAATGCTTGATTTTTTTTAATGACAAATGTTTGTATGTTAATTGCTGTTATGTTAGTAATTTTTTCTTTGCTAGAATTCGAACTCTAAATCTTTAACCTTGTAACTCCTTTAATCCCCTACCTCAAGCAAGTGTGCTACCTATCTGCATGCTGCATAACTTGATTGAATTGGGAGTTACTTTGTTCGTCCCATAATAAATGTGATTCTAGAAAAAAGTTATTTAACCGTATATATCATTTTGGGGTTGAGTAGTTCAACTAGTTTGAATTAAGGGTTAAAGAGTTTGAGGTATGTGATTCAAGTGGAAGGAAAAAAACTAACATAACAAATAACATACTTACATTTTGCCATTAAAAAAATGTATATGTCATTTTTCAATACTAATGACATATTAATTAACGTTGATTTTTCTATTATGTCTCTTCCTCGTTATTATTCTTTTTTTCTTTTCTATTTTTTTTTTCATTTATGTATCTCATAATATTAATTAAAGATAATTATGTGTCCCCAAGCTTAACTCAGTTGGTAGGGACAAATGCACAATATATGCAGGGGCCGGGGTTCGAACCCCGGACACCCCACTTCTCCACATTAAAAATGTGTGAGCTCCAGCCACTGGGCTACTTGATAAAAAAAAATTAAAGATAATTCTGTAAAGAGCAGTATTATATAGTGAAACTCTTAATCACGAAGAAGCGTGTTTTTTAGTTTAAAAGGAAATGAGAACACTCCTTTTTATCACTTTAATTTCGGATTTGATGGAATAAAAGCAGGAAATGGTTTTAGTCGTGATTGCTTTATGAGAAGATTTATCGTGATATTTAGAATTATTGTTTTGTAAAATAGTGTAATTCATAGTTTTTCTTTCATATACAAAATCAATTACATTTCTTAATTTTATACAATTTTAAAAATGTAGACAAAAAAATGCAGGAAAATATAGAAAAAAGTTAAAAACAAACATAAACTTGACACGTGTGTGTGAACAAAACTAGATATCGTAACATAAAATTGCTTATCAAAGGTATTTTCTGGTGACTGAAAATTTCTGAAACTCAATTATCGCATTTAATTTCTGAAAATTTGATTGTGCAGTCTCGTGGTTTTTTGTTTTGGTTATTGTGGTGTTGTGATAGGGTGTTCCGTATATATACGGCATCTTTTAATTTTTTCTCTTCTGCGAGTGTTTTTGCATCTTGCATCAAGTCCACGAGAATTATATTTGCTATTTCAAAAAAAATAAAAAATTATCGGACACGCAGGAGGATCTCATCGTCCTCCCTCTCTATCACTCTTTACTCTTCACTTGAGTAGGATTGGGATCTTCATCGCCACGTGTGACTGCATCATTTCACGCGCTAAAGCGCATGTTGGTATACTCTTTTTTTATTTTTTATTTATTTATTAGTTTCCTTATATCTCCCTTTCTTTTTCTTTATATATCGACAAGAGGCCAGGCAAAGGAGAACTATTTGGGTTTTTTTCCTTGTAAAATATATCGTGTTTTCTCTTTCTTCGCCTCCTCCGTCGTTCCTTCACCCACAGAGTTCAACCCTTTTTCATTTGTAATCATTAAACTTCTTCTTTCATAACGCAATAAGGTAACAATTTTCTCTTTATAATATACACAACAACTCTATGTGCATGTGTGCGCGCATGTAAATATCCATATATTTATACACAACAATTGTTTTATTTACGTTTTCTTTATTTTCAATCTACAACGTACAGATCGGTGTATAACCATCACGATCCGTTTTTCCAGCTTCATGCGGGTCTCCCCAGGGTCTTCTTCTCCTTCTTCTTCTTCCATGGAGGTAACTAACTAACACTATTTTTTTATTTTTTATTTTTATTTTCTCTTGTGCTTTGCTTGTACACTTTTAATGTAATCTAATATATCTTTTCATACAAAATAACTCGAATTTTTATAAATCATTTTGTTGGAGTTCTTAGTGTAAAAATTTGTTGTTTGTGTTTTTTAGTTGAGTAGTGATATTTGAACAACCATTTGATACAACTTTTGGTGACAATTTCTTTTTCTCTCTTTTCATTGGTTAAAAACAATGGAGAGAGAAAAAGGAAGAGAGAGAATAAAATGATAATGTGAGTATGAGAGAGAAAATTGTCACAAAGTGGTTGTATAAATATCATTTCTCTTTTTAGTTTCATGTTTGTTATTTGTTGATCATATTATGTTTGTCTCGTGTTGTTTCTCTTTTCCTCGTTATGTTTTCAACTTTGACTTAATTGCACTTAATTGCGTCGCTTTTTTCTGATTGAATGTAATGTGTTTACTAGGTTTTCACATATTTGTATAAAGTTTTGAAGATTGTTAGACATCTAGCAATTGCTCAGGAACAACTATTACCGCTCGTTGAACATCAATTAACTATTGTTTGTTTCAAAACAGTAATTAAACAATAGTTAATTGTTGTTCAACAATTTTTATTTTTTTTAATGTTACACCTATTTAAAAAGTTTCCTTAACATAATTAATTTCCGTTGAGGTTTAACCTGCTTGGGTTGGCCTTGTGGTATTGATTTGGGATCTGAGAGTGTGCCTCGAGGCCTCAGGTTCAATTCTTCCCAATGTCAATTTGGATGAGCTAATTTCGTTTCTTCACAAACAAAAAAATATGTTGAGGTTTTTTTTTGGATAATTTGATGTGTGTGAGCAATTGATAGGTGTCTATAGATCAATTTTTAAAATTTTTCATCTTTGGGTTATGGGTCGCTCTTGTTTCATGAAAATGGATCTGATTAGTATATTCATTTCTTCTTCTTATGATTTTTGTTGTTGTTGATGTTGTTAATTATGAAGTTTGAGTTTTTCTTATGTATAATTGTTTTTTTAAATGTTATTGCTTTTTTGGTTAAGTAGTTTAGTGACTAGACTTACACACTATAAGTGTGGAGAAGTGGAGAATTCGGAGTTCGAACCCCAATCCCTTTAAATGTATATGGAGCTACCAATTGAATTGTTATTGTTTAATTTGGGATATTTGTAGAGTATGTTTTATTTGTTTAGTGTTTTAAGCCATGTTAAATAATATTAATATTCGCTGTTGCTCCAAGTGGTTGCACTCGACTAGTTAACGAACTTTCATTAAAGGTTGAATCCGTTCAGCAGAATCTAAAGTTAAGTAATAGTTGATAAAATTCTTAGTCAAACTTTACTTATCATCAAGTCGCACAACTAGTTACTTAGCATATCCTTTGAGAACTAGAGCCTAATTTATTTACTTTTTAAAAAAATAAAGAAATTTTAATTTTTTTTTAGGGCTAATAGTGCTTTTCACCCTTGTAATATATGTCATTTCCGGTTTTCGCCCCTATAAAATTTCCGGTTTGATTTGCATCCTCGTAAAAAAAAAAATTCCAGAATACCCCCCTCCCCCATCCAACTCAGCAAATATGCTCATGTGGCGCTGATTTGGCATTTTTTTTCATTTTTTTTTAAAAATTGGCCATGTGTAAAAAGAATATTCTACATCAAATTTTATTTTTAAAAAATAAAAAAATCCAAAAAATCATAAAAATATTCAGATTTTTTTCCAAAAATTTAAAAAATCGATTTTTTTTTTAAATTCAAATAAAATACTAAGATTTTTTCCGAAATAGAAAAAAACATAAAAATAGTCATATTTTTTCCAATAAATTTAAAAAATTAGATTTTTTTCAAAAATTTAAAAATCAGAAAAATATAATCAGTTTTTTTTAAAAATTTTGGAATTTAATTTTCAAAACTAAAAAAAAGGTCAGATTTTTTTCAAAAAAATTCTGGAAAAAAATTTAATTTTTAAAAATATGTATACAAATTTAGAAAAAATTCAGATTTTTTATTCGAAAATTTTATTCCACAATTTTTATAAAATATTGGGAAAAAAATCATTTTTCCACGACGATGGCAAAACCCTCTAAATTTGTATCCAGATTTTAAAAAATTGAAATTTTTTCCAGAATCTTTTTTAAAAAATCTGACCTTTTTTTAATTTTTTTTTTGTATTTTGAAAATTAAATTCCAGAATTTTTTTAAAAAAATTTAATTTAAAAAAAAAACTGATTTTCTGATTTTTAAATTTCAAAAGAAAAATCTTATAGTATTTTTCAGATTTTTTTTAAATTTGGAAAAAATCCGACTATTTTTCTGTTTTTTTTTTCTATTTTGGAAAAAATCTTAATAATTTTTCTGAATTTTTTAATTTTTTTAAAATTTTGGAAAAAAACTGAATATTTTTATGATTTTTTGGATTTTTTAAAATTAATTTTCAAATATTTTAAAAATAAAATCTGACGTGGATATTTTGTTTTACACATGGCCAATTAAAAAAATGCCAAATATACGTCACGTAAGCGAATTTGCTGAGTTGGATGGGGAGGGGGGTATTCTGGAAAAAAAAAATTACAAAGATGCAAATCAAACCGAAAATTTTATAGGGGCGAAAACTGGAAATGACATATATTATAGGAGTGAAAAACATTATTAACCCTTTTTTTTATTTCAACAACAACCAAGTCTTATTTCACTAAGTGGAGTCAGTCACATGAGTCAAACATCGTCATAACATTCTATCATATATCATATCCAAGGTTTTAAATAATGGTTTGAGTCAAGTCTGTGGTTGCGTTAAGATGTCACAATTTCGATTGTTACGGATGTTGCATTGCGCATTGTGGTTGTCGCGGTGTGAATTATTCACAACATTGCATAAGTCTTATAAAAATTAATAATACTATCTTACATATTACAATAGCTTAATTTCTCATTATTTCTTCTTAATTTCATAGTGTAATTATTTTCATAATTTTGTAATGAATTTGTTTCTTCTACGAATCAAATTAACCACTAATAAATTCATGTTTCAATGTTTTAAGAAGAGACAAGAGCAAACTCAATTTGCCTTAAAACCAAACTATTGTATATGCTCTCTTTAAATATATATAAATTTTTGGACAGGTGAATGCAGCTGAACCAGATAAACAATCACTTCCGTGGTCCATTAAATATGGTGTTTTTGATGATCCGGAAACATCTGTTGAGGTGGGTGAGATTTACCAGGCTGAACTTCCAATTTTAATTTCAAAGTCTGAGTATTTTTTGTTGCAAAATAATACCGAAGCAGAAAGTATACACCACAACTTTCAAATAGGATTACCTATCCCAATAACTTGGATAAAGAGTTATGATATGAGGGAAGAAACAAAGATTGGGATGCATGAGGAGCATGGACATAAAGGGCAGATTCTTGTTCCTGGTTCTCGAAGTGACAACTGGACTGAAATCGAAGAGGCCGGTTTAGTCCTTGCCTTATATATAGCTGGGAAGAACTTTGTTGAAGTGAAAAAGTTTATTGGCAATAAGAAGATGGATGATATATTGTCATTCTATTATGGGAAATTTCGTAAGTCTGACAAATATCAGAGATGGTGTGGATGTAGGGAAAGGAAAAGCAAGAAATGCAACTTAGGGCATAAAATTTTCACTGAAACAAGGCAGGATGAGCTTTTGTTTCGTCTGATACCGAATGTACCGGAGGAAGTTCAAAATGAACTACTTGAGGTAATGACATAAGCAATTTCAAAGTTTTTCATTTTAATATCATTGTTACTCCACTGTCATGGATTGGATCTATACTTATTGATTTGTCTTCCATACTTATTATTTGCTATGTTCAATTGATTGGTAGGTGTCAAAGACATTTAGTAAGAATAGTCCAGAAGATTATTTTTCGACTCTGAAAAATTTAATTGGGCTCAAAGCCCTTGTTGAGGGATTAGGAATCGGTGAAGGGAAAAAAGATCTTACATGCCGTCATGTTGATTCTGTAAAATCCACCGAAGCTGTTCTGGTCGGTCCTTCAAAAATACCGGAGGGAAAAGCTTGTGCAATGCTTGAACCTTCAGAAATAATAAGCTTTCTGACAGGAAACTTCAGATTAAGTAAAGCTCGAACTGATGATCTCTTTTGGGAAGCCGTTTGGCCTCGTCTACGTGCAAGAGGTTGGCACTCGGAGGAACCAAGATGCTATAATTATGTTCCTTCTAAGAATTCTCTGGTCTTCCTTGTCCCTCGAGTTAAACAGTTTTCAAGGAATCTGCTGAAAGGGGTACAATATTTCGATTCTCCATTTGATATCCTCAATAAAGTTGCGTCCAATCCTGAGCTCATTGATCTAGAGAAAAATGCAACGGTAATTCCACCTCGGGAGAAAGTTCCGGAGGCTTTTGCATTTGGATATCTAGACAAAAAGAAGCGCAACAGAAGTCAGGAGGACTGTTTAGTATCAAAACCTTCGCGTCACGTGTATCGTAAAGTGGAAGGTTCTGGTAGTGGTGGTGTTGCAGGTTCGGAAAATAAGGAAGGAGCAAAGGTTGTCTCCAATGGTAAGGGCAGTGCTAGCAGTAACGGAGGCTTCAAACAATGATGTCTTGTAATGAGAGATTGAATATGACTGTCAGTATCTACTTAGCAGCATATGTTCTTGTAAGGACACATATTAAAGACCTTTATGCTTCTTCTTTTTTGTTACAAGACCTTTATGCTTTTGTTGAATGTGTGTTTGTTCAAGCAAGGACCTTTTGTTATTTCATGAGCTAGAAAGAATATTTATGTTTTTGTTGAATGTGATGAATTTTTTTTTTTGTTGTTAGAAAGGAAATGTATTGATGTTATTATGTAATATGTATAAATATTCTTATGTTTTGGTGAAAAGAAGAAAACAAATGTGATGGACATTTTGTTGTTAAGTTTTAATTAATTATTTAACCAAAACTAAAAAAAAATAAAAATGTTATGCATCTACATACCATGAATACTTAAAAATACGTGGATAATCCGCCAAAGAGATATCTGCACGGATATGAAGTAGTCATAGATATCATATTTATCCATCGGAACATCTCTAAATACATACTTTGAATTTGATGTTAAAAATAATTAATTAATTATAGATATTGCAAGAAATAACAAATGATTCTGTTTAATTTGACAATATTCCCTTAAAAAAAGTTAAAATTGACAATTTTAACCGAACTTGTAAATTAATAGAGATTCCACATAAACCAGGGAACCCCATCATCCATTCTCCAATAACATTTATAAGAGTATGCAATAAAATTAGTCTAACATTTAATAAGAGTATTTTTAATTTGATTAAAAAAAACCCGAACACAGGATTACTAGATTCTCTTGTCTTAGAAATCGGATGGTTAATATTGCAATTCTTGATAGAACTCACAATTGAGAGAAGTGTTGTTACATCAAGTAGCCATTGAGGCTTCTCCACGAAATTACATCAACTAACTCTTAACTAACTTGTAACCAAATTTTACATCTCTAATAGCCTTCCGCAAACGGAAGGTATTAACAACACTTGTAATTCCGAAAATACAAAAATGAAATGCCAAAAAAACATCGACAAAGAGAAATATAAAATTCCTAAAAACATCAATTAAAAAATGTTAAATCATATATCATATATCCTATCAATGATTAAAATTAGGAATATTTATTTATAAATAAATCTTATCTTATCAGTGTAATTTGTTATGTAGGGCTTCTGAAACTTTTGTTTAATCACACACCACTAACAAAGCTGGCTAATCTCACTTGTGATTTGTGAATTCGTAGAATATGTTTAGTTGTAGGTTAATTTATGCAGTAGATAATGCGGTTTGGTTCTGCTGACTCCTAAATGATGATCAAAATAAAAGCAAGGGTGTTCAATAAAATTAAAGCACTGCAGTTATAGTTTAAATAATTGAGAAGCATTTACTTTGAAAAGAATCAAACTACCAACTTACATACAACTAGAAGAAATGATCATTGGTGTTTCAGTAAAAAAAGTACTTTGATTTTATAATCCAAACATCCCCTATGCATCCTACTTTGAAGTATGTAGGGCGTTTAGATTATAAAATCCGAAAGTTTTTGTTTTTCGGATTTTAGAATCCTAAGTGGTGGAAAAAAAATCACAAAATATGGGGGGAAATCTCATTTTAACTTATAAAATCCAAACACCAAAGGGCAACTTTAAAATTTTGGAGGGCGTGCGAGAAGTCAGGAGGTTGGGAAAGGAAATCCTTGTTAAATTATTGCAATGGGGTTGAGTTTTCTAATGAAAAAGACACGAGCATTATCCGAACATAAAATCAATTGAAAAGTTTTGTTTCATTCTCTTAAATTATTCAAGGGTCATGGCGTGGTGGCAAAAATACCCATGCCACATGTACCCGTGGGTAAAACCCATCACGGGTACGGGGCGGGTAGCTAAACGGGTATCCACAGATATAATAAACGGGTATTTGACTACCCATTATTATATGGATACTGACACGGATTTGATTGTACCCATACCCACGGGTACTCATACCCAATAATAAATTAAATAAATTATTAAAATATTCTTATATATCTTATCTTATTATTTAAAGTTGTTACCTTATTGAAAAAAATTTTACCGTTCACCTAAGATTCTTCATTAATAACCTTTTTTTCTTAGGGATTTAATAACCTATTTTTATTTTTGATTTTTTCAATTCATCTTATTAAGTTCACGTTTCTAATTCATTCACATCATAAAACATATCATATGGATTATGTAAGAATCATGAATTTTCTATTGATTATGTATGATTTATAAAATTTTGAATAGATTATGTATGGATGTTTAAAAGTTGAAGTTTTTTGGTAATTAAAAAAAAGTTATTATTTGTACCAAAAAATAAATAAAATCAAAAATTCATGGGTACCCATGGATACCTCAATACCCACGAGTAACCGCATAGTTGGTACCCACAAGGGTACGGGGTGGGCACGGGTATCATATTTATCTAACGGGGCGGGGACGGGTATCATACTATCCGTACCCATGGGTACTCATTGACATCTCTAGGTGTCATGCTAACATGTTTCAAGGGCACATGTTAAAATTCCCCAAATAGCAAATATTTATTAAGATAATTTAATAAATATAATTCCAAACATTACTCTGTTAGTGGTGCTTATCAGTGTTTGACATTGACGACCAATAACAATACATTTGATTATTCTCATATTTTATGGCTTAAAGGTTAGTCATTTCGATTGGCGTCTATTTCTCAATTGTATCTTAACTAAAGCTAATCTATTTAGGGGGCTTCATCATAATGGTAAAAGGTGTGTGGGAGGTTGTGGCATGAATGAAGATGTGGATCATTTATTTGCTAGATGCAATCTTTTTGGTATAATTTTGTACTTGTTTCAAATTGGTTAGGTTTTTTTGGAGTGCTTCACAGGGATAATACATAATAGGCCAAATATTTCCTTGGGTCCTTTAAGTTTCAAGTTTGTTTTAGATAGATCCTTTAAGTTTCTAAGGTTTCAGATAGGTCCTTTAAGTTTCGAGTTTGTTTCGGATCGGTTCTTTAAGTTTATAAGGTTTCATATAGGCCATTTAAGTTTCGAGTTTGTTTCAAATAGGTCCTTTCTATCAACCTCCGTTAAGCCAAAGTTAAAGGACCTATCTGAAACAAACTCGAAACTTAAAGGACCTATTTGAAACCTTATAAACTTAAAGGACCTATCCGAAACAAACTCGAAACTTAAAGGATCTAACTGAAACCTTAGAAACTTAAAGGACCTATGTGAAACAAACGTAAAACTTAAAGGACCCAGAGAGGTATCTGACCTACATAATATCTTAAGCATTTTTGTTGTTCAGGTGGCTTTTCGAGGCATGCATGTTCATGAATGAAGATTATTTGGCTCTCTTGTGTGTTATCTGAAAAGAAAGAAACAAACGTACTTTATATGCATACGTTATGTGAAAAAAATTAAATTTTAGTCTTATTCGTGGTTGAACCATCATGTGGTTTAACCATCTTTTCTTTTTTAGCTTGATTTTTCGATATGTATATTTATTTAAAAAGAAAGAAACAAACGTACTTTTCAGCACGCACAGGAGAATATGCATACGAGAATATGCATACGTTATGTGAAAAAAAATCGATATGTATATTTATTTTGTAATTGCACTTTGAGTCTTTTTTGAAATTGCTTGTGCTGAAAAAACTTGACCGGTTTGATTAGCACAATTTTTAATAGATAATTTTTATTTTTAGCATGACACATGTTAGCTATTCCTCTTGTATAATTAAAGTACATATCAAAAAGAATATCGTTCTGCCAGTATTAAATGGACATTGATGTAAATACCTTCTTTAAAAAGAATCTTTAGCTTAAATAAAAACTGACTTTAATTTGACTTTCTTGTTGGATACACTTAATTTGATTTAACAAGAATTTTCTTTCCACCACTCCCATGAGCGTAAGAACAACAAATAAAAAATTGAACTATATTGCAGGGCTCTCTTTTCGAGAACCCTTCCAAAAATAATCGTATACCGCTTATAGTGACACGCACACGGTATTCTTTAGTAAAAGGCGAAAGAATAGTTCGCTTTGTGCTTATCACACGGTTCCGTGATTTAAATTCAGAGAAGCTCTTTCTTTTTATAACACAAGAAGCTTACGTTTCCTGCTACACTAGCCGATGTGGGACTTGCTAAACCTTTCTCTTTTTCACCTTTGTTTTGTACATCCACAACCAAAAGCTGTTCTCTCTCATTCACAAATCCACCCATTATGATAAGCTGTATGTATTCTTGCTAGTTTGTTTCTGCTATCACTTCATTACAAAAACTTTATCAGGTTGAAAATCTTAAATTTGAACAATATAGTTTAAGTGATGTTCATAAAAAAGAGAAGAGCAAACTCAATTTGCCTTAGAACCAAATATATTTAACATTTTGGACAGGTGAATGCAGTTCAAGTTAATTATAACCTAGTGAATGGTATTGATGAGCAACCAGATGAACAATCACTTCTTCCAGAGTTGTCCATTGCTTAAGGTGTTTTTGGTGATCCAGAAATATCTGTACCAGGTTGAACAACATCTGAGTATTGTTGGTTTCAAAGGAACACCAATGAAGCATAACTTTCAAATAATTTGGATAAAGTATGGAGCAGAGAACAACAATGACAGTCCACCAAAACACGAATGCAAGTCAACTGGAGTCATCAATAAAATTGAATCTCTAAAACAAGAACGCATAAGAGACTCAAAATGACTTGGACCATGAGAAGTTGAATCCTAAACTTGAGGCTATTGGCAGTAGACATAAAGGGAAGATTCTTGTTCATGGTTCTCGAACTGATACCTGGACTGAAATCGAAGAGGCCAATTTAGTCCTTGGCTTTATTATGTAAAATCAACCAAGCCGATCCGGTTCGCCCAGAAATACCAATGGGAAAAGCGTATGCAATGCTTGCACCTTCATCTGATAACATAATTGATCTAGGTCCTATTAAAAAAAAAGAAAAAAGGGAGCGTAGCTGCATGTAGCCTTAAAAAAAACAAGAGGAGGTCAGTTTCTGTCGCGATCCAGACAACTCTGTGAGATTGTAACTGCTCACTCTGTGGCTCCCAGAGTAAATCAAGAAACCTCAGCCATGGACAGTGACCGTCTTTACAACCCAAAATCTAGTGACAGTGTACCTTCAAGGTTTTCCAACTCAGGTGATGAAAAAATTAACAGAACCTCTGTCAAATCCCAGCTCATTCATCTGCAGAGAAAGTATTCCTGGTGCTACTTCTTCCGGCACAAAGAAACAACATCAGAAACCTCAGCCATGGACTATGATTGACCTTAAATTACCTTTCTCACCAGAAGTTGATGTTGATGAACCTTTTGTGAATGAAGTGTCTGAGATACAGAAAACTGATACAATCAAGGAATCAGGCGAGGTTAGTGTAGGGACAAATGTCGAACCGGTTGATCACTCAGACCACCAGCTTGACATGCAAGCCCGGATGACGAGCACAAGAAACCGACCACCAACAAAAAAAGTGCTGGAAGCTTTTGCCTTTGGATATCTAGACAAAAAAGAGAAGCGCGGTAGAAGTCGGGACAATTCAGTATCAAAACCTCCGCGACGCATTTGTCCCAAAGTGGAAGGTTCTCATAGTGGTGGTGTTGCAGGTTTTGAAAATGAGGAAAGAGCAAATGTTGTCTGCAACAGCAATGATAGCGCTAGCTAGCAGCACTAATCATGATTTACAGGCTTCAAACAGAGATTTCTTATAATGAGAGATTGAATTTGACCGTCTGTCTGTCTCAATACTTAGAGAGAGCACATAATTTGATGTTAGATACATAGTTTGAATTCAAAGGAAGGTTTATAGCTTTATGCCTCTAAGTCTTTCTCTCAGTTGTGTACTTAAAAGCATATGAAGTTGAAGTTTTATGCTTTTCTCATTTCCTAGTTGAAATACCAAACACTAATCTCATATAAGGTTTCAAAGGCTTCTTGGTGCCTCCATGTTGTTCAGATGAATTGTAAGTGTAATTTGTTTCTATTTATTTATGATCATAATTAGATGATGGAAGTAAAGGAAAATGGAGTTACAGTACAATTAGGCTTTCCCCTTGTTTGAGTGTGTCCGCACTCTGAAGATTCATTAAATACAAGCACAAATAATGTGATTTTCATTCATAACTTATCGGTGGGTGCTTGTAAGGGTGTTCGCAGTGTGGTTTGGATCGTTTATGAAGTGAGACAACGATCCAAATCAAAAATTAAATTACTTGTTCAATGATGAACAATAATAATAATCTAAGAAATCAAAAAGTTAAGTGTTAAATATACTGAACATTGCCTACAGAAAGATTGAATATTTCAAAATAAGCAACTTTCTTATAAAGGAAAATAATAGGTTAATAGTGATGAACTTTATAATTACACAATACACTCAACTCACGAGTACATCATCAGTCATCACAAGAAAGCATTGTTATTATTAGCATTAGTTATAAAACAAAGAGAACATGCACCTCATGATTGCCGCTTGCAACCTAAAACAGTAGTTTACGTTACAACACATATAAAGCAAAGACGTTGTTTACTTCACTCATGAAGATAGGAAACCTAACTTTTGATCAATTTCTGACCATTCTCAGATTCAACTCTTATCCACAATAACTATTATGATTTAGAAATACACTTATGTATAAAAATATAATTCACAAGAAGTTCTTATGTCATTATTCGACTTAAGTTACTAATCGAATCGATGAGTCAATTGGTCACAAGTTGAATTATAATATAAGGCAGCATCTCAAGAACGTTTCTCTACGGTAACCTTTAATCCATGTGCCATTGATAAAATAGTCATCATTCTATATCTCACTTGATGATCTGGCACTAACTTGAACTTGTAAAATCTGCACAAAATAGCCAACACCATCCTCATTTGAAGATATGCAGAGTCTTTACCTAGACATATCCTTGGTCCTGCCTGTGTAATCAAAATGAAAATAAAACTTAAGTGTTTAATAATTTCACATCTTGGTTCAAAACTTACAATACCTTCTTCACAATTACATTGTTATTATGAATTCAAAAAATATGTTAACTACCGACAAGGTAGAGAAGTGACAGCATGACTCTCTCCCAGTAAATTACATTGTTATTATAAATTCCTAGGCAGTTCAGTTCGGTTCGTGAACTATATGTCATTGTTTGTTATTTTCAAAGCAGTTCAGTTCGGTAGTTTGGTTTTTTTTAAACAATCCTGATAATCTGTTTGACTTTTTGTTATTTAATGGTCCTAATGAGTTGATAATAGCAGTTTGGTACGGTATGGTTCAGTTTAGAAATGCATAATTGGTGCACCGAACTTTTATACCAGTTTGGCGGTTTTACCACACTGGTTGTAGCCCAAAAAAAATTAAATACCCCTGTTGATTCAACAACTAGTCTGATAACGAGCCTAAATAGCTTACACTGAGTTGACAAAAAAATTATAGGTTAGTTATTTACCTGGAATGCTGTGAATTTGAATGGAGATTCATTCTTAAGAACACCATCTTTGAACCATCTCTCAGGTTTAAATGAAGCTGCATCAGGCCCCCAATTATATTCCATTCTTCCCATCGAGTATGAAACATAAGTTACCATCCCTCCTGCTTTTATTTTGGTACCATCTGGTAACACATCATCCTCTATCACACCCTTGGGATCCTTCAATCAACAATTGATATTTGCACAAAAACATTATTAGTAATGGTTATTGATATACTTAAAACAACATGTTTTGAGATTATGTTTCATGTTTTCAATTTTCATTACAAAACTACCATATTTAGATCCAAAAAATGCATACCTGAGGAACCGCAGGATACAATCTTAGTGTCTCAGTTATGACTGCATGCAAATAATGCAACTTCTCTAGTGAATCTTTATTCAATAACTTAGAAAACTGTACTACTCTTTGATTGAACAATTCATGGTAATCTTTATCATCACATTGAGGTAAGGTAACATTCTCTTCCTTTGCTTGATTCTCCTCAAAAGTTTTGAGCTCTAAGTGAAGTTTTTCAGCAACATGGGAATGTGTCATCACCATATATATAGCCCATGATAGAGTTGTTGCGGTTGTGTCTCTACCAGCAATCACAAAGTTCAAAACAACGTCTCTCAAACTTTTGTCACTTGCATGGTTTTCTCCCAATTCAATGAATCTTGATAATATATCATTTTTTACCTGTTTTTTAATAAGATAAGAGTTATATGTTAATATAAATTTTTTAAAAACAAAACCAGATATCAAACTTGTGAGACCTTTGGTCATGGTTAAGTTGATTCAATCTATTAGACCACAGTTGAACCAAATAACCGAGAACTGATCGCGGTTGATGGATTGACTTATTGACCAGTTACGAACTCAACTAGTTGAACTGGCTACCTCATTTGTTAGCATTTTGGCGCAATATTAAGGTTCACATCGCAACTGCAACTATGACCACAACTACAGTTTAGAACCATAAAATTAATACGTAGTACCTGGTTTTGTTGGCCGTTCTTTTTAGCATCCTCTATCTCAGCCTTCCTTCTTCTTATTACAGAGTAAGTGAAATCATCAATGATTTTGATGCTCTTATCAAGTTGTGCTTCTGAGCCAAGATTTAAAATTTTCTTAATTTTCCATAGGGGATCAATAAAGCGAAGTGTTACAATTATATTAGCAGTATCAAAAGCTTGAGCAAAAGAATTGTTTGGTGAATTAGGATTCAATGTTCCAATTTCCACTCCAAAACCAACTTTACATATGGAGTCTAATGTCATTCTCATCAATAACTCCTACAAAATCACATTTGAAACATTGTCAGTTGCACCATCTAGTACTATTTCTTACAACTAAAGAAATAATGTGACATTGTTTATTTGAACAAGAAACTAGGAGATCAAAAGAATAGGTTTGTGTTTGATCAATGAAAGTGGGAAAAAATTTGTAATAGGGTTTTGGGGACTAAAATTCTATTTCAGTTAATATAGAGAAATCAAAAGCGCATTTAAACTAAATTATAAGAATTAAGAATCAAGAATGTTTGTATTTAGTAGTACCTGCATGTCTATTTGTTGGTTGAGAAAAGATGATTGACTTAAAATGGTAGAGAGTTTTAAAGCATATTCTTTGAAAACTTTGGTGCTAAAATCCCTCAAATTTCTTGATGCAAATTCTAAGCTTGCAGTTTTCCTTTGTCTCTTCCAAAGCTCTCCATCAACATTAAATATCCCATGTCCTAGTAGAACCTCCATATATGAATGGTACACTTCACCCTACATTCACAATCATAAGTATATCCATCCAAAGAATTAATATTATGCAAGTAAAGAGAAAATTAACATTAAACTTGATTCCACACCCACATTTGTCCCATAAGTGTGGTTCCACTTTTAGATGACGTTCTAAATTGATTATAACATGTTTGGAATGTTCTCTAGTTAAGTTGAAACTAAAATTCATAGTGTTTGTCTCGATAATTGAGTTTGTAGCCTTGGGCTATTGTTCAATTTGTTTTTATATAAATGTATATAAACATAAATCATTTTACATTCAACTCACTTTTAACTAAATTTTATAAAATCAATCCATTCAAAATTAACTTTTGTCACAGCAAAGCCAAACAACATTTTGCGGTAAAGAAAATTGATTTTAAGAGTTTTTTTTTTAGAAAATTGTTTTGGCAAAAGTGAATGAAATGTAAAATGATTCATATTTTAATAGTTACCTAAAATGAATTTTGCAGTAAATTTGAGAGAGAAAATTACATTTGGAGGCAAAAATTTGGAATTAGATAAACATGTCAAAATGATGTGTATGTATCTAAAATATGTTTGTCTCTTAGAAAAGTGAATTCAAACAAGGGCTATTGAAGTGAAAAAAAACGATTACCTTTGGATAATTATTGAAGTTGGTCTTAAGAACATGTTCAACATTAACAGGATCAGCAATGTATGTATAAGTAGTGAACGGCATGGGGACCACAACAGTTTTAGACATGGAAAAATATTGGACAAGCCAATCATGCATTCTATCATAGTTCATCAATTGTTCAATTGCAGCTCCAAGAAATGGCCAAGTTTTGGGTCCTTTTTTGTTCCTTTGACTCCATCTATGTAAGATTATCCATGAAACAATCATGCATATCAATATCACTAACCCTCCCATGTTGCATCTATTCCTAAAAGGGACATTATTGTGAGATTCATGTCTTGTCTCACTTTAAGACATGTAAAATTAGCTCCATATGGATTATTTAATGTGTCACAAGAGATGAATGTGTGAGTGGTTATTTGATGAGTATTTTTTATATTAATTAAGTAACTGAGGTGGTTAAATAGTAGGTTGCTAACTGGTTTTTATCCTATATAAAATGGTTTTTAGCTATGTAGTAACAACTTGATCACAATCTTGTAGTGCATGAGTCATAGATTTGTAAAATATAGAAAAAACCTCATTTGTTTTGTGCCCTTCACCTAAATTTCCTAGAATTACCTGAAGTAAATTTATTTTTTTAGGAAGAATTACTTGAAGTAATGATTTTGTCTTATAGTCTCATATGTATGTATAACGTATGAAAATAAAATAATTGTGTGATTATTTTAAAATCAATAATTGTTATTTGAGATGAAAAATATAGGAGACATGAAGGTGATTCTCTTTTAATTTCAAGGGTTTGGTCTTGGACCTGGAGGTTCATAATTCGAGACCCGTAAATGTCATTGGAGAGAGATAAATGTAAATTTATTTATAAGTATCTTTGAGTTCGAATGTTTTCTCTACCTTGTACTGGATCATCCCCTCACCCTGAATTCTCTTTATAAAAAAAGTGATTCTCTTTTAACTATTCATGTCTGTCTATTGTGAGATTAAGAGTCTCTTTGGGAGATCTTGTATTGAGGTTTTTTTTTTACAATTTTTTTAAACAAAGTAATCACTTTTAAAAGTTTATTTGTTACAACTTCTTAAAAAATAATAGAATTTATTAATATCTCATTTTTTGAAAAAACAATAAAATAATTTTTATTCCAAAAGACTAACACAACAATTTTTTTTTTTTGAAGAAGCCAAAATGAGATTAAAAATCACCAAGAATACAAATTCGAGTTGTATGTTGCCGGACAAAACAGACACAAAAAAGAAGAAAAGAAACACTACTCCATAACACCCATACAAATTAAAGGGTGTCGCCACCAGTCATTATAATTGAAAGTTGAAGTTAGCCTATTAGCCTTTAACCAAGAAAAAGACACAAACTTCACTTTATCTAAAAGTTGTGCCAAATCTTCTACTTTGTCTTTGAAAATCTTGTTGTTTTTTTCCTTCCAAACAGTCCAAACGCAAACATGCCAGATAACTTTGAAGAAAGAATGTGTATAACACGGTAACCCTGCCATGTGGCCAAACTGGTGAAGATGATCAAGGACAGAGTCTGGAGAGATGAATGAAATACCAAGCCACTGATAGACCCTGTGCCACACACTGCCAAAAACGGCGCAACGGAAAAGGAGATGACATGTTGATTCCAGGACACCACAGCTGCCTATGCAGTAAATGTCGTCAGGATGAAGAGCCCTCCTACGGCAATTTTTGTTTTTCTTAAATACCAAAGCCAAATTTTTTATAATCCGTAACGGGTTCAATATATTCTTAAAACTATTTTTAGCTTATTTTCATAAGCTTATAAACTTATAAAAACATATTTTTACTATATGTTTGCTTACTGTATGCATATTACATAAGCACTTCTTTCTGGTATATTTGGAGAGCAGGTTTAGGTAACTCTTCTTTCTGGTATAGCAGTTGGAGCCATCTTGGTGTTCTTGGCACTGAGGTTCCATTTGTAGACATTCATGATATTCACCTCATTGTTCATGATGTTATCACAAATGATGGTCAGCACTCTCAGTCTTTCTGCACCATCCTCCCCACAGTAATAGCAGAAGCCATCAACAACACTCGGTTAAGCTTCAACCTGTCACTTATGGATGCTTACATTTGGCCTCATCACAAAAATGGAATTTACTCTACTAAAAGCGGATACAGCTGGTTAATCTCTCATCACGATCCTGACAATCAAGCTAGTGATTCATGGAGCTGGATTTGGAGATTAAAAGTCCCTGAAAAATTCAAATTCTTGATTTGGTTGGCTGTCATAATGTTGTCCCCACTTTAGCCTTGCTTCATCACTAGAACATGGTAAACTCGGCAACTTGCTCTAGATGCGGTGTCCATGAAGAAACTCTTTTTCACTGAGTGAGGGATTATAAATTTTCTGCTGTTATTTGGAATAGAATCGGTTTCTCCTCTCAGCTTTTCTTCTCCTCCAATTCGGTGTTTGATTGGTTGAGGGAGGGATCCAGCTGCTTGCGTTCAACGGTCTTGTTGGTTTATGGTGGATTTGGCGGCAACGAAACAGCATGTGTCTCAGCAATGAAACTATGTCAGAAATTCATCTCAACAATAATATTTTCAGTTTGGCGGATTCCATCAGTACTGCTTTCCGCAAAGCTGCAGGCGCTGCTCCCACTCCTAGGTTGATTCGCTGGAATAATAACAACTTTCAGTGCATTATTTTGAATGTTGATGGCAGCTGCAACTAGACATGGCAACAATACCCATCCCTGTGGGTACTCGCTCATACCCAATTTTGAATGTTGGATTTGGGTATGGGTATGGGTTTTCCCCGATTTCAAAACACGGGTATGGGACGGGTAACAGGGTTATATGTACTCACCCCGAACTCATACCTATACCCGTCCCAAATGTAAAAAATTACTTTTTTTTTACCCCTTTTATATAAATAGAAACACAACCCTAGATCATTTCACTTCAGCCCAAACAGCAGATCTCATTGTCAGGCGACACTTTTCTGGAAATGTTAAAGGGAACATAATGCTTTACAATATTGCCATTGGGGTTTGAAAAAAATTAATAAAAAATGATTCACTACGGATACGGGGATGGGATCCCCGAACCCGTCGGGGATGGGGATGGGATTCAATTTCTCATCCATGTTGGGAATGGGTAGGGTAACGGGTAAGTATGTGAGAATAGGGTATGGGGATGGGGAAGGTAAAACCCGTCTCCCCCCCCCATTGCCATGCCTAGCTGCAAGGGTGATCCCATTCGCACAGGTTTTGGAGGTGTCTTTCGCAACCACTCAGCCACATACATAGCAGGTTATTCGGGCACCATCAGTCACTCCCAGGACAGACTGTTTGCGGAGCTCATAGCTCTCTATCAAGGTTTAAAGTTGGCGATTAGCTTCAATTATGAGGATTTGACTTGCTATTCAGATTCCCTACTTGCTGTAAACCTCATCAAAGATATTTAAATCATTTTCATGTCTATGATGTTCTTATCCAAAACATCAAAGACCTCATGAGTTCTAGAAATTTCTCCCTTCAACATTCGCTCAGAGAAGACAATCAGTGTGCGGTCTTTATGGTCAAACTGGGAGCCTCGAATGATGTCGAGTTGTCTATCCACTCTTCTCCTCCAGAGGACCTGTTGCCTCTGCTTAGGACGAACGGATGAATTAGGAGTTCTCTTCCTGAGGCGCTAGCCTCATTTCTTTTTGTCTGCTTTGTTTTTTCTGTTTTTCTTTAGCCTTGACCCAAGCACTTATGTAATGAATGTGTTCGTTGCAAGTGACAATTGAAGACGATAGAACACACTTCTGATCAAGAACAATGGAAAGCAAAAACGCCAAGACGGTGAAGGTGAAGGCTGCAATTTCAAGTACCTCAGGTTAAATATGAAACCAGGGTCACACTTCATCAATCTTATGCCATATCATAATATTCTTAGATGACACCCCTCAAAACACACATTTTACCTTCTTATTGAATTTATAGTGCAACTCTCTACACATTCACTATTTGTGTTTCTATTTTCTATTGAAATTTTGAATTGACATTTTCACCTTCATAACAACAGAGGAAAGCTATTCAAAGGCCAAATTCAAACAATCTACATATATACCTTAAGAGACCAAAACATGAAATCTTGTTAATTGCACATTTCATGAAATAAAATTCCAGCATTTTTACATCCCCAATCTAACATTTTCACCAAGAGACGGCCATTAACATCTATATCGAAGATACGACGTCTATTGTCATTAAAAAATTTAAACATTTTAAAGTACTGGTCAATCAATACTAATAACCACACAAAAAAAATCGTATGAAACTAAATAATTCAGGTTACATGTTGATTACAGAAGACAAAAATAAATCTTTCTTAAATGTGTAACAGCACCAAAAAGATATTTTTGTAAGAATAATACAAAAATTTTACTACCAAAAATATTTGTAGAAAGAAGCACTTTAAGAATGCATGGCCGCCAACAACCACAAACAATACTTGTGAAGACTATAAATAATACAAGTTACTGGGGATACTTCATTGACCAGACTTCTTTTTTCTTTTCTTGGATTTGTTTTTTTTCTTAGGTTTTTTCTCAGCATCATCATCTTCCAGTGTATGCTCTTTCTCAGCATCATCATCTTCCAGTATATGTTCATACTCTTCATAACTTGCAAATGGAGATGCACCACTTTTGCCACCAATTTTACGTTTTCTTTTTCTTTTGTCAACATGACCCTCAACATCATCAATATCACCTATGTCAAGATCATTGTCATCATCAACAGCAGCAAATGGAGTATTATCAGCATCATCCTCTTCCATATCTGAGGGTATATCTATCTCTGCATCACTAACATCACCAATATCTATCTCTCCATCACTAACATCGCCAACCAAGTCATCATCGTCCTCATTGGCTACATTATCCAAATCATCATAATCATAATCACCGTCTGGTCCCAAAGTGGGATCAGCAGAATCCAAGAGATCCTCAATCTCTTCATTATCACTTTCATCACCACCATCAACCTCATCATCGCCATCAGCATCAAAATAATCTGCAGCATCCTCGTCATCAGTTGATTTCTTCTTCTTTTTCTTTGGCTTTGAAGAACTCTTTTTGATTGTATAGAATTTATGGAAAACAAGATCCTCTGGCGGTACATCTACTTCAGCTAGTGAAAGAATCTCAGGCCCAACCAAGAGGTTGTTAAGATCCATCTGCAAAATGGAAAGGAAAAAATGTTAAACAAGTTGAATCAGAAGGCTGGAGGAAGGTTCATTAACCTTAAAAAATCAAGTTGCTGAAAAAGCAACATTGATAATGGTTGATTGGTTAATGTTGTTCAAATATGTGGCGAATTACGTTCAGCGATGACTAATGAATATAACAAGGAATCTCAACTCATCAAACATCTACTTCACACAATTAATCAGAACTTTGCACATCATTAACCAAAATTTCCAGATGAACAAATATACATGATATTCGATTAACCATAATCAGTGTTCAAATATAAATACTAGAAAATTGTAGTTAATTGTGTTCAGTGATGGTTAATATGTAGTAATACTCTGTTCTTTTCATTAACTATCCACTGAATGTAATTAACCACATATTTTAATTGCATTAACCATTTAATTTAGTGTCAAATTTGTATGGCAACATAACAACGCTTTGTTTACCTGCTTGACAGGTTCAATCTGAGAACCACCATGCCAAGTGGTTTGTTTTGGTTTTTTCTCCATGAATTTATCTAGGAAAGCTGTTAAAGAGAGGTCATTCAAAGGGTTTCCGTTGTAGACAATGTTGGCACCAGAAAGGAGAGTTCTTGCCATAGTGGCAACTGAAGGGTGTGCATGTGAAGCAAGCACCAATAACTCCCACCAACTTACACGGTCTGCATTGCTGTTGAGATGGATAAACAATTTAGTTAGAAGGTGCTACAAGAAAATGAATACAAGAAGGTTCTGTAAACATTTAACTGAATGCCTATTTAACAAGAGAGGTGCTAAATATAATTTAATTGAATAGAAAATAAAATTAAAATTGGCATGAGTTATCAATATAATTCATTTCTATAGACTATTTTGAGAGTTTGAGAATAAGCTAAAAATTTAGAGATATGCATAAGTGTTGAGAGTCGAAAGTCCCACATCCAGATAGTGCCTATATTATAATACTCAGGTAACCTTACATGCTGGTTTTGTAGGGTCGAGTCAGGATGGTATTGGAGCCAATATGAGCCACTCATATTATCCACGAAAAATGTGCAATCATGCCGGATGTGAGATGGTGTGTTCAAAAATACTCAAGTCCCGTATAGGTTACAGACAAAGACCTGAAGAGTTTATTAAACTTGAGCAATTTTCACCTTACAAGACGATTTTGTGTTGAGTTAGGTATAAAGCCGAATAACCTATTATTATAAACTGTCTAAATACTTTTCCACAAGTGTTTATAGCATTAGATAAACTCAAGCCTTTCCAAAAACACTATTTAGTATAAAATTGCAAGAGTCGCTAAATGATCTTTCTTATTATAACACCCACCAAAGGCACCCGCTATTGCAACCTCTCATCTACTAGAATTGTTAACCACTTTTCTCATCCCATTAGAAGCAAACACAATATATTATGGACCTAACAACATTTTACCTATTCCGATCTTACAGTGTATTTTTTGTCAGAAGCAATGTGGCATGTGGCATGTGCCTTGTGCAGTTTATGTAAGCCCCCAATGCTTTGAACAAATGATTGCAGAAAAAGTTTATTCTTTGATATCTAAATGAGAACTAATATGAAAATAAATCAAGCAAATTACCAATAAGAGGGCTCTCTGTGTCGTGGATCATAGTCTCCCGGGAACACAGGCTTCTTGGCAGATTCCTGTGTTTTTTTATCTTCATCGTCTGATTCAGACTTCGATTTTTTATGTTTTGTTTTGCTCTTTTCAAGTGAAAAACTTCCATCCTCCAAAGCGTCGTCTAAATCGTCGTCGTCGTCGTCTTCCGAAGATGCTAGCTGATCATCTTCATTTTCAGAAGAATCTGTGTCAGAATTGGCAGTGTCGCCATTCTGAACAGGTACAATATCATCACTTGGTTTCTTTGGCACAGTTACAGGTTTCTTGTCAGTTTCTTCTATAACATCTTCAAAGTGTTCAAACTCATCGTCAATAGACTCATTCTGCAATGCCGTGTTCCTATATGACAAGTGAAGATGATGAATAGATGATTATCCTTTCTGGTCAAATGAATAACATACAAATCTTTCACACTGACAATTATAAAAAAAAAAAAATGTAGTAACAATGGCAATGACATGGAGCAAACACCATCCATCATTACTTACCATAAAGGTGGTCTGGCTTTAAATAGTTCGGAAAGAAGGAAAAGGCATGCACAGGCATATTGTGGTGGCTGCTGAAGTGCAACCTGAATGAATAAAAAAATAGTGTTGTCTAATCTTATCGTATCTTACAAAAAGACGAAAGATAGAGAAAGTGAAGTTTAATAATACCTGCAGTAGACGTTTAGAAAATGCAGCTACTCGCTTTAAGTTAACATCCCTTTTCATTGCTCTTAGAATAAGTGCAATAAACATTTCTGCCTGAGAACAAGCTAGTTAGAAGAAATCTACAGGGTGAATAAGAGTAAAAGATCAAGCATTTTTGTCCCAAAGGTGAAAATTTTACGAGTTTTCTTACTTTGGATGTATTCATGGCAGCAGGAAGCAGGAGTTTCGAGTACAAAGCACGGTAAAATCGATCGCTGGCTATCTGATTCTTGGATGAAATTTTATCAAGAAGCATCAGAGCTTGAACTCCTACATTAAAATTTTTTGAATGAACCTGCAAGGTTATAGTTTTTGTCAAAACCTCTAAGTAAGAACCAATTGGAAAAGTAGGTTTCAATGATATCAGTGTAGTGATTACCAATTGAAAAAGTACTGGTGTTTGAACATCAATGATGTCATCGGCCTCATCGCTTGAGACAAAAGGAAATGCTCTATTCACTCCCTATGAAAATAGCAAAAGATTGTGCAAATCAAGACAAAGGTTGTGGAAAATCTCAGAGAATGACTGAATTTGACATGTTAAAAATTTCACAATCATTAATTAATATTAGTTTGTGAAAATTCATAATATTACTATTGTTTACTTACCGTCAAGAGAGCAGATAGAAGCCTGGAGTCCATTTCCGCATGTGATTCTGAGAACTCTTCGGGTTTTTTGTCTTTTGCATTTTCCTTACTGCTTTTATCAACTGTTGGACTGTTACTTGGGCCAGTGATCAAAACCTGAAGATTTCTAATTGTTAATTTTTTCCTATTTTTCTAACCTATGTGGATGATCCATGTGTTATCATCGGTTAGAGATAAGCTAAGGGATGGGAGGATATTCGGGAAACTGATACCTTAAATAGTGCAAAATATACATCAATTAGACGTTTCGCCACTTTTGGTCCATCTCCTTTATTGGTGAGACGAAGTTGGCTCAAGAAGTTAACCTTATAACACAGAAAAGGGAATGAGATAATTCAGTCAATGCATGTCAAAAGTCATCAAAAATTAAATCGACAGTTTTGTGACTATAGAAAAGTGATTTCAAAAGATAAACTCTTGCTATTAGAATTTTTCAGTGTGAAGAACTATTGCATTGTGGTCTGAAATTTATTTCATTGAATGAATTGAGTTACAAGACAACATATTTATATAGTTGGAACAAATAATTCAAAGCTTAACATCTAGGAAACGAATTCAAACATAATAACTGAATCTCAACAGCCTTAACAAAGGTCATTTTTAAGCATCCAGTGTTATTATAATTAAAATGCAATTACAGAATAATATATATTCAAATACTTGCCATACAGAATGTTCTCATTTAAAATAAGCATCATATGAAGATGGAAATGACAATAAAGAAAAGGTACAATATGTTGCAAGATCTAATATTGAAGATGCTTATGTGTGTAAAAAATCTGTTACATCTGAAGAAAAGAAGCACGGAGCAACCAAGTTTGTGTTCAAAAGAACTGTAAGAATAGAAAAGTAAGACTTACAGCATGATACTGTCCACGTGGTCCTAAATGAGGCCGAAAGAGAAAAGAGTCCACCTCATTAACAACCACAGCCTGCATCAGAAAAATAAATAGCAAGTATAAATTAAGAAGGACGACGTCATTAACGAAAACAAATTAGGAGGTAAATATGAGACCGAATATACAAGCATGTCTATCATCTTCAAATACCATAAACCAAACAAAGCATGAGTAACATTTCTTCAAGTATATATCTATTTCCTAGCAACATTGATAAACTCCAAAAGTTGGCTAAAAGATAAATTATTGATACCCCCACAACTAAATTGAAAAATTTGAAACTACAATAGATGTTGAAAGTATACATACCTTCATATTTGGGTGCTGAGACAAAAGGTTGGACAAGTGATAGTCGGCATTAGATGCTGCTTTATTATCTGGATCCCCAAGCTGAAGGAAAAAAAAAAACAGAAGTGTTTAGTTACAGTTTGTTGGATTTCTGGGAAGCTTACTTACCACCTCGTAAAACTTATGTAGCACCGACACTACAAATAGAAGAGTGTCTGGAGCCCGACACAAGTTGGTATCCAACATTGACACATATTGCACTAAATCAATTTCACTTTCTTAAATTATTATCAATGTTGTGTCCAGTGTCTGTGCAAGTGCTTTGTAGACTGTAACACCATCGAATGAAATATCAAATATGTTTCAAATAAGTCATAGCTTAGTGTTAACTCACTTTATTAACAAGTGCAGAAAGTAATCTGCGCTCTTGCTCTGACTTCCTACTCAGCAGCACATATATGGTCTGCAGGCAAAAAAAGAAAGCCGCCCAATATTTATTAGTTTAGTCATAAGTTTGTTTAGTATATATGTGAACATGTAGCACTAAATCCTAAAACATGTCTTCACACATTACATAAGTTACACAAATAAAAATTAAAACGACAAAATGCAAGGAGGAAAACAACACAAATTATTTCCTGTTAGTCACAGGTTGATCTTCTACAAAAAATTTCAGTTAAGCCAAAATGTTGAGTTACTGACCTTTAATGACTTGTTTTTCAGAGCTGGTAGCATGTCTCGGGATGCTTCTTCAAGTGCAACAACAAACCGTTCATATCTGAGGCAACAGAAGATAGCAAATGAAACACTAAAAAAGCTTGAGCTGACAGATAAATGACATGGTTTTTGAAAACTGACAATATTATGATTACTCAACACTAATATTGAAAATGTGAGGTAAAGTATCACATAGGAAAGTTTTGGACTGTCATCAGAGTATATGATTTATAATTATGATCATGAACAAAGTTGTCACACAAACCTCTGCTTTAAACATTCTTCCCAATACCAGAAAAGAAGAAGGGAGTTGCCATCTTTAGTTTCAGGAATGTGATTTAGTGGCCGCTGTATCAGGGTCTTCAATTTACGATCTGGTAATAAGCTGTAAAGCAAGATAGAGAGAAACTGAAGTAAATCATAAGCAAGATAGGGAAAAAAATGAAGTAAATCAGTGCATTGGTGATGTATGTGATTCAATGCTATGCAAATTATACATGTTTCCACTACAGTCCAAGTAATCAGATAATTTACAAGTAAGCAACCCATAGAATTACAACATGGTACCATATAAATATATAGGCTAAATTACACCAAAGATCCTTTAAGTTATTTAATTGTAATAAATTGGTCCTTTATGTTTTTTTTTGTAACATTTAGGTTCTTTAAGTTAATTAATTGTAACAAGTTGGTCTTTTGAGTTTTTTCCGTGCCAATTAAGTCCTTTAAGTTATTTAACCATAACAATTTGGGTGAATCTTGATCCTAAAAATGTAAGTTATTCTTAAAGGACCAACTTGTTACAATTATATAACTTAAAGACCTCTGATGTAATTTAGCCAAATATATATCACACACACACTCTATATTCAATTAAATTGACATGTACTAACACTGAAATATTTATACACTACAAATCATCATTACCATTAAATTAATATAAAAAACGACTTTGATTATATCTACCATCAAATAGTGGCTTCTGATTGGTTGACAGTGTAAAAATATTTACACTGACGATGCATCAAAACTAATCTCTCTCTAAACATGTATAGTTAGCACTGGGTAGAGTAACATGGGGTGTGCAAAGGAGAGTTTAGATGACTGCACATTTTACATTTGATGATTTTTATCACTTCCAAAACCATCACAAAGAATTTTTCTCATTCTTCTTGGAGAATCTTTTTGAAAAACCTACATGGTTATTATAGTTTAATGATAGAAGATTTTTTCATAATAGGGAGGGCATGTGAGAGGGAGAGGCAATGGGGAAATGCAGACCTTGCAATAAATAATTCTTGAAGTGCTTCGAAGCCTGACAAGGCATGGCGCTTTCCAACCTTGGATGTCACCATTCCTAGAGTAAAAAATAAAATCCATCAAAGGCTCAAAGTCTAGGGCACATAAGGAAAGGGCAAGAGATAATATATCTGTTTACGTAAAGCCAAATATAGACACAGAGGCAATCTCAACAAACAAAACAAAACAAAAATTAAAGGGAAGAAAAACCATGACATTCAAATAATAAATTGCATTGACAAAACAGCACAAGGTCAAAAAATTGATGCAAATGAAACTCCTAGCAAGAGAAAGCTGGAATACATATCTCATATTCTAAAATGCAAGTAATATATGCAGGGGTGTGCTGCTAGGAAAAGAAAACAATTTTTCTTTCAGAACATAGAAATCTGGTAATGATATGTCACATTCACATCAAAGAGCTACTGCGGATTCAAAATAAACAGATTTTACAAGGCATAATATGAGAATATGTACAGAGATAAGACAACAAAATGGCTAAAAACATAGAAAGGAGAAAGCTCAAATTAGAGTAAAAAAATAAAACCAATAGAAGGCGTCAAAAGAATCAATCATTTCCACAAATATCAATTTCAAGGCATATAGTGCTATAGTGTATGTAATACGTAAGTCTCTCTTAGCAAAACAATACAATGTCTTGAGCAAATAATTGAGGGCTTGTTTGGATTGACTTATTTTGAGCTTATGAAAAATAGCTTATGCAAATAAATAAGTTTTTATCTTAATTCGTAAGTTCTCACTAATGAAAATTGTATCTTCATATGCTGTTTTTTCATAAACTACCTTGGCAAGCTTATGAATAATACATAAAAGCTTCTTTATTTGTATAAGTTGTTTTGCATAATCTAAAAAATAAGCCAATCCAAACGGACCCTAAGTACACATTGCCATGAAAAACAAGTAATAAAAAAAAAAACTTGATATATCCACAAGTTCTCTTAGCAGTAGCACCCCTATTGCAATGCGTATCCTTCACTACATACTAAACTTCACATTTCTATAAACAACTTAAAGAAAGGAAACTAAAGTAGATATATACATGCATGATAACTCAAACTAAGGATACAAAACAAGATAAATAACAACAAAACCAATGAAAAACAAAAAACAAAGAATTGAATTTACCCAAAAGTGCATCAAGAGACCTCAAATTTGCAGCAGGATTATCACCAACCAAGACAGAAAAAGCAGAAACTTTATCAGCAGCAGTACCAGACCTCTGAGTAGAAATCAACATCTTGATATCACTACTACGTCCTCTAGTTGATTCATAATCCTGAGCAAATTGTGCCATCAACCTCTCACCCAATTCCCTCTTCTTCTCAACATACCCTTTCCACTCTCCCAAATTCTTCATCTCCACTTTCTTCCCTTCACCAATCACCTTACCTTCAAGCTCATCTGCGTCCTCAAACCAAACACCCAATTCACTTGCTTTCATCAATGGAAGCTTTGGAAGATTCTTGAACTTGTTGTAATACCCTTTTTCCTTATTAGCATTATTGTTCAATGACAGAACAGGTGGTTTCGGTTTAGGTTCGGGTTTTTTCGATTTGGAATTTTCATGGGGTTCCTTGTTTTTGCTAAAAGTTTTGTTTTTTGGTTTTTGGGTATTTTGGGGAGTGGCTTTTTCAGGTGTTTTCTGTTGTTGTTGTTGTTGTTTCTTTGGTTTGGTTTTGCGAAAATCGACATCGTTGAAACCTGAAGAATCAGTTTGGGAAGTGGATAAGCCGAGTGAAGAAGCGAAAGAAGCTACTTCGGATTTGAGGAGGTTGATTTCTTCTGTGTTTGGTAAGGGTTTGTCGGATTTTGATTTTGCCGCCATTGTTGCTGGCTGAAGGAAGGAAAGAAGAGAGAAAATTTCACCTAGTAGAAGAAACAGAACAAACAGGGTTTAAGAATCTTGGGCCGTGGTAATTGGGCCCAGCTATGGACTAGCCCAAAATATTTTGGGCCTAGCCCACATATCCATAAGTGAAGACTGTTACTTTTCCCACCCTATGTTATTCCCACGCACCCTGCAAAAAGACCAAAATATCCTTGATTCGGATTATATAATTCGAACTAGATTGTTAGCATTTTTTGGATTATAAAATCCGAATTATTTTGAACTGTGATTTTCTGTGTTTTATGTCAAAGGTCTCTGTTGACTAGAGCTGTCAAAACGGGCTACCCAACCCGCAGCGGGCCGGCCCATGACGGGCTCGGGCTTTTCCGTGTCGTGCCAAAAAGCCCGGAAGATAAACGAGCTCACAAATATTTTTCCAAGCCCGACCATTTGCAAGCTACGGGCCAGCCCGATTACTTAAAGTTGTTAATTTAAAAATAAAATATGGTTAGATGTGTATGCGTACCCTGACTACTGCTGCATCAAATTGCAATTCCACCTTAATTATATCTTATTTCATTTCCATATTTCCTTAGTTTTTCTATTTCATGTGTTTTTGTGCGCTTTTGTGATCAGCTAGATATGAGGCAATGTATTCAAGCAGTTTTGTCATAGCAAGACCTTTTGTGATGTACCTATGTACTGTGATAGACATTTTGTGTATTAATTTCTCATATGTATGAGTAGTTATGATATACCATATATGTTGGCTCATGTCTTAGTGCTATTATATCTAAATTCAAATGATTATGTTATGCCTTTTTCGCTGCATCCCATTTTCTTACCGCCTCTATGATCATGTTAATTGTTAGATAAGTGTGTCTCGTGGTAACTACTTTTGTTCCTGTAAAGCATTCTTTAGTTAATGTCATTATACTTTAAATGTATTCAATTGAATCATGACTACATTTTTATGGTGGGCAATAGAAAATTTTAATGTCAAAAAATAATTATAAATTAAACGAGCTACCTGCGGCCCCGTCGGACTAGCCCGCGACCGGCTCGGGCTAAAAAGGCCCGGTTTTAAACGGGACTAAATTTTTGTGTCCAAGCCCTACAGTTTTTCGGGCTTTTGCGGGCCGAGCCAGTAGGCCCAGCCCGTTTTGAAAGCTCTATTGTTGACGGTCGTATGATCCCCGCATGAGCTGCAAAGCAATTGCAGGGATTATATGAACGACACCATAAACACTCCTAAAAAACTAAAAAATGTTAAAGAAAAAGTAAGAAAAGAGGTGAAGTGAACAATGAAGGAATTTGATGAAGATGCAAGCCTATTTATAGGGGAAAAAAACTAAGTGTATTCGGATTAGATAATCTGAAACTAACAAAAAAAAAGGATTATATTATCCAAACAACACCGGACTGTATTTTGAAGGGCTTTCATGAATGATGACATAGGAAAAAATCATAAAAAAAAAAAAGTAAACAACTTAAAACAACATAATATTCTAGGCTGGTGTTCGAAGATGTGTTTTTGAACTTAATCATGCAGGTCTGTCAACCGGCATATTTTGATCGGTAGGCCAACTGGATCAAGTTCATAAGAACCTCTTCGGAATCATATCTGCAAGAAAACGATGAAAGACAGAGTATTTGAAGAGGATTGTTTTGAGTTAGATCATGTTGTTTTGTCAACTGAGATATTTATATCACCAAGGCAGCAAAATCTAGCTTCATAGCAACCTCTTGGTATTCAAATAAAGATTTAGAACCTCTTTGTATCTATTTATCTATCTGTATATTTTTGACAGCATGTTGAAGATCTTCATTATGCAGTCAGATAGAAAGTTGTCTATTTGCGACCGCATGAGAAAGATCTTCAGCACAATGACAAAAATTTAGTGTTTTAGTCAGTGGTCTGCACCACATAAAATTTAACCTAGTATCAAATAAATTTAGATTATATAATTTGAAAGTCATAGGTAGGAATTCAAATTATATAATCCAATCCAAGTTAGTGTTTTGGTCAGTGGTCTGCACCACATAAAACACGTTTTCAAAGTTTTTTACCAACATTAATGGTTGGTAAAACCCCTTTGAAACACGTTTTTTGACCCATCATTAAGTGTATATACACTCTATGCATGATTTCCCCTATAAATAGGCTTCAAATCTTCACCATTTCCTACACCATCATCTCACACTCTCTCCCCCACTCCTCCTCTTCCTTCTACAACAATGGGTTTTCATCATTGGCCTTTCATAAAAAAAAGCTACTTTGGTAACTTAGGGATTGTATGAACGATCAATGGAGATGACAACACACTGCAAAGAAGTGTGGTTGGTCTAAGTGTCATGCTGGTTTGTTTGGGTGCAAGGTTGACCATCAAGATCTCTTTCGCCTTAGACAAGAAACATACCTTACCTCAGTCCATTTCCCCCATCATCTATTTCTCCTTCCCCTCTCCCCTTCCTCCCCGTCACCTTGCACCACTGGTTTAGCTTCCCCCCCCAAAATTTAGTTTTACCATGTTCCCCATTCTGTAGACAAGAAACATATCTTATTGTAAATGTATCGATTTAATAATAAAATGAGATTTTATGTCTATCATTTTGTTCTTTTATTTTTGCATTTATTTTATGATTTTAGCATCTAAATAATATAAAATAAACTAAAGTGTTTATAAATTCTGGTAAAAAGTATTTTCAGATTATATAATCCGAAAATTTCTGGGAATCAAATTCGGATTATATAATCCGGAGGATAGTTTAGGAAAAAACAGAGCGCGCGAGTAACACATAGGACGAGAAAAGTAATAGTCATAAGTGAATGGAGGAAATTTTACCTCACACCTATACATTTATACATTCACCCCCATCGTGTTACTTATTTGGTTTAATTGAATACAAGGTTGGAACGCTTGTTATTAAAAATAAAACGGTTTTCGGTTTATTGCTATAAAAATAGGAGAATGTTAACCGACGCCTAGGCATTAGTTAGGGAACTAAAACAAACAATTTTTTATAAAATAAAAAATTAAAAAAAAGTAGTGTAATTATTACTTTATTAAAAGTAAAATCTTATATTTGTAAGGCAAAATTTTTATTTGAGGATTTCTTAACCAGTGTCCTGTAAGCAGTGAGACATTGGTTAACAAAACCCTAAAAAATAACATAAAATTAAGACATTTACATCGTTACACCACAAAATTATTCAATAATAATTACATATTGTACTTTGATTTGAAGAAAAACGGCATAAAAACATTGTACCAATTTAAAACCTGGGTTGATGTTTTGTTCTCTCGTGAGTTTACCTCAGTTGGTAGGGACAACACATACTATATACAATGTCTGGTGTTGAAACCCCGACCACCATTAAATAAAAGCATTTATGCAAAGTCCGAGGTTCAAACCCCGACCAAAAAAAAAAAACTTACTAATCTATATTATATAAATTTGAGACCTATTTTTCAAGTCTCATTGTGGTAATGTTTTTCTATGCTTTTGTTGTTGACATGTGTCACTCTTCCTCTTGGTTTAATCATTCAAGCAATTCTCAACATGTGGCACTCCTATTTTCTTATATCCTCATGCCTTTTAATTGCACCAAATATCCTTATTAGTTACCATATTATTGTAACCAAAAAAATTTATGATATTATTTACATTATAATGTAATGTAATATATAATTTAATGATAATTTTTCTAATACAAAATTTTATTGTAACAGTGACCGGTTGATACTCTATTAAATTGATTTTTTATGGCCAGTCCATAATTTTTTTTATGAACAAACGAAATATATATTATATAAATTTAATAATAATTTTTCTAATATAAAATATTATTGTAACATGGTCCGATTGATACCCTATCAAACTGATTTTTTTTGGCCAATCGATGATTTTTTTTTTGTGAACCAATGAAATCTATAAATTTAATAATAGTTTTTCTAATACAAATTGTTATTGCAACATTGACCTATTGATACCCGACCAAATTGATTTCTTTTTTACCAATCCGTGATTAATTTTTTTATGAAGTACTAAAATCTATATTATAGAAATTTAATAATAATTTATCTAATAGAAAATTTTATTGTAACATTGACCGATTGATACCCTATGAAATTGTATTTTTTTGTCATAGATGTGTAGCTTTTTTATTTGACCGAAAAAAAAGGTTTTGGAATTTATTGGAATTAAAATCAGATTAAAACTTTTTAAAATATACATTGGAAGAGATATTATTTCCTCTTGATTTGTACCTTTTTTATTTGACAAAAAATAAAACAAGTTTTGGAATTAATTGGTATTAAAACCAGATGAAAACTTTTTAAACTAAACAACCTATTGATTTTGGTTTGTGTGGTTTATTGAGCAACTTTATTTGCAATCCGAGCCAATAAAAATAAAACCTTATGACCTATTGATTTTTTATTTTTGGCTACAATAGTTTGGAATTTATTGGTATTAAAATCGGATGAAAACTTTCTAAAACTAAACAACCTATTGATTTTGGTTTGTGTGGTTTATTGAGCAACTTTAGGATGCAATCCGAACACACAAAAAAACAACATAATGACCTATTGATTTTTTATTTTCGGCTACAAGCAGATTCATAACATTTATCAAATTGATTTTTTAGTTTATCATAGATGTGTTCCTTTTTTTATTTGGCCGAAAATAAATAGGTTTTAGAATTTATTGTTTGTTATAAATCAAATTGAAACTTTCTCGAATAAACATTGGAAGAGATATTATTTGCTCTTGATTTGTAGCTTTTTTATTTGACCCAAATAAATACATTTTATTGGTATTAAAATCAGATTAAAACTTTCTAAACTAAACAACCTATTGAGCAACTTTCTTTGCAATCCGAACAAAAAAAAAACAACCCTATGACCTATTGATTTTCTATTTTCGGCTACAAACATATTTATAATAAACTTTTTCAAAACAAAAAAAATAATTATTATATATTGCTTAATAGTTCAGATGAGTTTGCATTTGATTGGTCGAATTGAATGTGGTTATTTTACATAATTGTCTTCTAAAAATTATTATAAATTGGATCCATTCGCAGACACTTTCCTCACACCACAACTCCAATTTTGCAGTTGTCTCTCTATTTTATTTCCTTTTCTTTTTCTTTGCGTACTTTAGGATAACAAGGTTATTTTATGATATTCAACGCATTAAAATTCCAAAAATAAATATTTTGCAACGTTTGATATTTACATAAATTATTGTTTTCAGTATCTAATGATCAAACTAACTGAACCTTATATGGAATGGGAAGCTGCAATTAGATGGGTTTGGTGCAAATTTTAATGGATTTGGATAAAGATACGATGTTGTTACTTTAGCTAAGCAAGACGTCTCACTTTTGATTATGATTATAGTAAAGATGATCGTCTATCACACTCAACTTGGAGAATCGTATTAAGATAGAGAAGTCTTCTTCTTTTTTTTTTTTTTCTGAACAAAGAAGTCTTGAATGTTTTGTTATAACCAAGTATTTGTAATTTATATTTTTTAGATGATCAGATAGATATTATGTTGGTCGCATTTTGTCTTAATTTGAATCTCGATCAATTGTCGATTGATCCTTCTTGGTGAGAATTCGGACTAATGTTATTTAGAGGGGTGTATTGGATCATGATTTTAAGGGATTTTAAAAGACTTTTTTATCATGAAAAAGTCTTGTGGTATTCAATCAAGACTCTTTTCAATTTAAAAAAAGTCTCGTGTTATTCAATCAAGATTCTTTATCATTTAAAAAAAGTCTTGTGGTATTCAATCAAGACTCTTAATCACTTAAAAAAAGTCTAGTGGTATTCAAAATCATTCAAATTTCGAAGGATTGTTTAATAAATTAGATTTTGATGGATTTTGTGGGATTGTCTAGTAAAATTTTAGCATGAAAAAGTCTTTCATGAAAACATGAGATTTCTTAGGATTGTTTTTCTTTAAGATTTTACTATCTCTCCCTCATATCTCCTTCCTTCTCTCTTACTCTCTCTTAAAATTCATAAAATCTGTTGAAATCCATAAAATCATTTCAAATCCTTTAAAATCTTATAAATTAAATCCATTGAAATCCTTAATAGTCTTTTAAAATCTTCAAAGTCATCAAAATCCTCCAAAGTCTT
>Ga0315914_1000267_pt1 | contig 57636 bp, 12 predicted proteins | sample MpolenodulesMG_FD_203920 | JGI IMG/M metagenome (GOLD analysis project Ga0315914, IMG submission 203920) | Medicago polymorpha root nodule microbial communities from Los Angeles, California, United States - elongated nodules | ecosystem: Host-associated > Plants > Roots > Nodule | place: USA...
AATTTGAATAATCACTTAATCAGTCAATTTGAAAAACTATTTCATTGAAAGAATCACAACAATTATTTCTTTTTCGCATAAACCATTCGTTTTCCCCTTTCCTACGACGTAGGAGTGACATTCCAAATGATACTGTTAGGTAAATTTCACATCTCTTTCACTTAATTTTATTTTGTTTTGTTTCGTGTTTAAAAGTTATTATTCTGATTTTTTAATAAAGCTCAGTTGCACAGAAAGAATTGCGTTTTGACTTTACTGGGGCCTATTTTAAAAATAGAACTGAGCCTCCTATTTCATAGGAACGGCTCTGCTCTTCGGTGGTGATTTTTCATTTTGAAGGTACTCTTTCCACTTCCGAAAACAACAATTTTAAGATGTTTCTAAAACCACTGTGCCTGATCCTACCGAGAAAGAGAAACATGCTGAGAAGGTGAAACAAGCTATTATAGATATTGCCCTCTGGAAAGATAATGATTATCTATGCAAAAACTATATTTTGAATGTACTCGAAGATGACCTGTATGAGAAGCACTACAAATAAAGTACAATACCGCAGAAGCTAGAGCCAAAAAGTACGCTGTGAGCGGCTACCTAAACTTCAAGATGAACGATGACAAACTTGTGGAGGTACAATCTCATGAACTGCAAAAGATAGCTCACGAAATCGTTGTTGAATGTATGCAATTACCTGAACAATTTCAAATTGTTGTTATTATTGACAAATTGTCACCTATTTAGAAGGACTTCAAGAATCTTCTTATGCATAAAACTAAGGAGGTTATTGAAAATAATATAGTTGCATTTTATATAGTTATGTTTGCCTCAAGGACAGAAGTTGCCATAAGGATATGCCGAACAATAGCAATTGATGTGAGAATGTCAACAACCATGATAAAAGTCATAAGGATAGTGACAACAGATGGTTGAGTCAGCTCATGAAACCGAAATCCGTTTGTAAGATTTACATGATGAAGTCATCAATGCAGAATGTGAGGGATAAATCACAGAATAGATATATACTAACTCGGGCACAGTGACGCTCACCCTTCCAAATATATGAATGTAAGGATCATGCTCACCAATGATGTGTGTTAAAGCGTCATTTCCTATCCATCCAACTGAAAATCAGGAAGGGAAACATTAACTCAGCATTTCGTTTGATCGATGTTTGCAAAGATAAAAATGAAAAGATTTGGCAAGATAATGCTAAAGTTATATCAGCAAGTACAATATATTTCAACAATAAACACCAACTATATTATGTGTATCAAGTCATAATACAAAAGCTAACCTTCAAGACAACTGAGTGAGAATTTATATATATTAACACTTGTGAATGGACTTATCGATGACAGTGTCTTCGTGGATGCCAACTCCACCCATCTGCTGCCAATGCTTTAAAGACACATTTGATGCTCTAGCAATGAATTGGAAACTCCAGGAAACTACATAAAAAAGTATGCTTTTTAAGAATAAGGTAAAAATTAAATTGATAAGAAAAAAAAAATTATTTGGAATCGATGGAATGAGAAAAATTGATTACAGTTAGTGTAAGATACACAATTATATAATGTTACAGTGGATTACAGTGAGTATAATGTTACACTATTATAAAATTCAAAATAGTATTATCAATATGGCCTGATGATCAAAAGAGTCTAGAGAAATTGCTTTTTAGGCGCCCACATTGCTCAAAACCCCCTCAAAATTCTGAAAGTGCCCTATACATAACTATCATGTTCGATACATTTACATTCTAAAATGAATGCTCTTAGAAGTTACATTCTAGATTCTCAGAAGTTATCTTCCGATTGTTGAAACTCATGAACATTTTGCAACCACATTTTCAAACCTTGCACAAATAGTAGTTGATATCCTAGCTGAGAAATTGGATCACCATTCAACTTTCTTTAAGGAAAATTGCTTGCCCAGTATATGTTATCTTAGACTGAACAAATATCCTTTGCGTCCCATTCAATATGTTAGGATTCATGGTTTAATGCCACATAAACATAGTGATTGTTTCTCCATATTATATCAAGATTAGGTTGTAAACGATGAAAAATGGGTCACAGTTGAACGTAAACCATGAGGGTCTTATAATTAACATTGGAAATAACACGTGTTGGGCAAGCAATTATCCTTGAAGAAAGTTGATATTTTTTAGAGACCTTAAAGAAAATTGATTGGTGACCCAATTTTTCAATTAGGATATCAACTAGTATATGTACATGTTTTGAAACTATGGTAGTAAATCGTTCATGAGATTCAACAATCAGAGGTAACCTCCAAGAATCTCGAAATATTTGGTTGTTATCCTCTCCATTTCCTAAAAGAATTGGAGTGTCCATTACTATAATTGTGAAGTACATAAAAGGATATAAATGCTTGTATTTCAAGAATTTGATATATTATTAATTGAATATTTATACGACAAAACTATAGTAATCACAATGTCCATTTATTTTATGCAATGGGGATGATCTTTACTCTAACTTTTGATGGTTATATATAGGGGCATTTTTGAAAAATCAGGAGATCTAAAAAGCAATTTATATATTTCTGATTTGGATGATAAGATTTTGCTTCAACTAATTTGAATTAAGGATTAAGGTGTTGAAGATTCAGAGTTTAAGTCCAAAAACTAACATAACAATTAACATATTAACATTTGTCATTTAAAAGAGAAAAAAAAACATCACCACATGTCACTTTATTTAGTAAGAGCATCTATGATTATTTTTTGAAAGGTGCTTCTATGAATATTATCTTCTGGTACTTTTTTTGTTTTGGGTGAAATGTCATTGCTTAACTGTAATCATTGAATTAGAATGTCATCATGGTCACTTTTTGTGTATTTTCTCGTATTAAACTTGGATTTATAGTAAAATCAAAATTCAACAAGCAGGCAGCAAAGAGAAAAATGATGAGGGTGACAGACAGCTTCCGTGATATGAGGATAGAGAACGACAGCACTAATAGTTGACTTGGGAGTTGAGGACATCACACAACACCTAGAGAGATTTCATTGAAGGTTGTTAAATTAATTTTAAACTAAAGTATTAATAAAGAAATTAAGAATGTTGAAGCATAAAGTGAGGGGGAAATCAGCACCTTCATTCACGGACAATACTTAAATGTCAAAGTTCCTTCGGGTTTGCACGATAGATTTTTAAAAATAGGTCTTGCAACAAATGGAAATTTTAAGCTTCTGGAAACATTAAAATGGATGAATAAAATCAACGGAATTAATGCGGTGGGAAGAGATAGTCACAACATGTTAAATCAAAATTCCAAATTTTAACCGAGAGATAAGTAAACATATATAAAATATTGACAATGTTTCATTTTAAGAGAATTAATCACTGTTTTAGATTGGGCCAAACCTTATCCAACAAGAAAACACATTTTTAACATGATAACGATCTAGTTCAGACTATGCTATAGGTACGCCCTAGAGCACACCCAAGTCATGAGTAAGACACACCAAAGATCGTGTGATGGTGATTACATCATGATATGTCAATAGTTGTGTTTGAGGACAACTCTCCAATTAGGGTTTCTATCTGGAAATTCTAGTTGTCTTCTTTTAGATGCTAACTTGTGACTTAGATTAACGTACACTTTCTCTAAATTCTAAAATCTCACACTCTTGATGAATCACTTTTGAAATGAGCATGCTCTAATAGGACCAAAGCAGCACCAGATTCAAGACTAAATCCACTGCGCTACCAGAAAAAAGGCAAGGGTTCACACTTCCACCTTGAGAATTCCTCCTTTCCGCCTTTGTGAGAGTCAAGGACACTGACACCAGGGCTCCACCTGAGGATCACCCAGACGCACGAGCACAGACTGGTGTACACTCTCTGCACATCGCGGGACTTAGGTCTTTGCATGCAGCACTTGTCTTCCGCAGGTCTAGAGTAGCACATTTCAAGTTAACACCATTAGACAAACTCAATTAGGTTAGTTTGCTACCAACTTACCAAGAGACAAAAAAAAATGTGAAGACTGATTGTACCAAAAATAAGAAATATGAATGAGACATTATAAAAGGTTGAAGATGCCAAACAGAGATATTGTTGGCTGCGAGGGCGAGGCCATGTGCTGAGGTTACTTAAAAATGCTAAGCATTTAATACACGTATACTATATTCTATATAGTGCTGGAAAATACTCATGTGTGATGAGTCATGTATAGCTAGCTAGTACCTTCAGTCATACAACTCCCCTGTTAACTCTAAATCACCTTTTACATGCAACTCCCCTGTTAACTCTAATAAATGATTGAAACTCACAATTCTATCATTTTCCAAAAATTAATAACCCAGTTTTTTTTTTTAAAGAACCCAGTTACTTAATTAGTTAATGCATATGGTACATTATCGTTATTATGATTATTTTTAATATGGATCCCATACGGTCACTAAAAGGACGCATTTATGCATTCACAACACCAACCATCGTTGTATCTAAATGAGACAGAGTACATTTTGAGATATTATTTTAATTTTTGAAAAAAAAAATTGTTTGAAAAATATATCGTGTGATCTCAATCCAATGATTACTAACATCATAAATGCATTAATGTGGCCTTTTAGTGACTGCAAAAAAATTCATATTTGTTTTTTGGATCATGTTAACCAGTGCCTTGAGCACTAGTTAAGAAAACTATAAAAAGAAAGTTTTAAATTAAAAAAGACCCTTTATTGACTTTTAAAGGATTGACAAGACAATTTCCAATGCAATACATGTTATATTTGGTTCTTAACTAGTGTCTCGGGACACTGGTTAACATTACTCTTATTTTTTTACCTGCAAACATCTCTTGTAGTCGGGATTTGAACTTACTTCATCATAATATGAGGATCTATTTCATTCTTTTAAACCCAACCCCGGTTAATTACTTCACGTGATTTTTAAAATAAGTTAATACTGGAAAGCTTTTACAATAGCAAAATTAAAATTTTGAATGCAACTTGAAGGTGAAGGGTTCTACACTCCACACAAGATTTCATTTTAATAACACTTCTTATTTGCATATTTTGTATCATGGAAAAAAACCATAGATTTTGATTAATGTAGATATTATCACATACTATATATGTTTATAAAAAAATATCAATGTATATGTCATAAATATTAATATAATTGTCCAATATGTCAGAGCAGTGGTATATAAGCTTGAATTTATTCCCTAAAAAAAAAGCTTGAATTTATAATTTCAAGAGACAAATTTAAATCTCGACCGTCGTAAAATTATCATTAGTTTCATTGTTAATAATTTTCCCTTTTAATTTTTTTTAAAAGTATATATTAATAAAATTATCAATAAGTAAAAAATTGGAGACTATAAAAATATGTCACTAAATCCAAAAAATTGAAGACACCTATATATTGTCGAATTATATTTGTCGTGTCTTTATGTTTTAAAATTATTTCCTTTTATTTTCTTCAATATTAACAAATATATCTTTTTATGTATAAGGGATCCAATTATATCTATTAAAAAAAATTAACAAATATATCTTTTTATATATAAGGGATCCAATTATATCTATTATTAAAAAAAGTGATCCAGTTATAATTCAACAATTTATCTCTCGTACTAATGCCTATTTAATTTTTTACAAATAAAATTATCTAATAATTTTTATGGGATTGAACACTACTTAATTTTGAATGGGAGCACACTAAATATTTTCAACGACTTAGAGCAAAATAAATAAGTTATAGTGGAAGTAGCTAACCGCTATTATATTTACATAAATTCTTCCCTATTTTGGAACCATATTTTTGAAAGGAAGAACCAAACCTACCAAAAAAACGAAAACGGATCGTATTTCTAAGTGAAAGTCTATAATTTAGGCAACTTTTTTATGGCAAAGTGGCCAATCTATGGTACACAGATAAGAAAAGTCTTATATAATGCATAAACTAGTTTTTATAATTAGATAAATAGATTTCACCATTAAATTAAGTGAGATATAATATGATTTATTGATTCAATGATGAAAAAAAAACTTATGCATGATATAAGATTATTTTATTTGTATAGGTTAGACAAAACTTGAAAAAGTATGAGGGCATGAGACTTTTTTATTTCCTTATTAGGCCGACAATGATCATTGGTGCAGAAAAAGGATTTTAAACCGGTTATAATGGACCATTTAAGCCGGCTGTGTAGCCAACTTAAGATATTTTGACATATTAATTGATCACTTTTTAAATCGATTTAAACAGAAGATTTGCTAGATTAGCTGAGATAGAATTTTCTTTAAAAAAAAAAAAAGGATTGAAGAAATTAGGTTGTTCTTGGAGAAATTGTTGAAATTAACTTTTCATAATCTCTTTTTTATCTCAGTGTAAGAAAGTAATTGATAATGGGTCGAAGAGATCTCTCTCTCAGACGTGGATCATTGTTGGCTCAAAATGAATAATCAAATCTTGATATATGTTTGTTTATTTACTCTTTTTTATCTTAATGTATCTTTATTATGTTTGTGGATTTGATTTTGGTTTTTGTTGACTCTTGTGTTGACTATGACTCAAATATAGAAATAAAAGAAGGGTTAGGGACATAGCTGAGCTAGCTAGTGATGCTCCCTCTACACATCAAATTTTATTTGTATGATTTGATTTTTAAATTCACAACAATTAGTCTTATTAATCCCACAAGATTTCAACTTTCAAAGGGTTTTGAATAAAACAATTTTCCCATAGTGAGTGACTATACTTAAATTCTCACAGTGATTATCTTATTAAGATTAAATTATAAAATATGTTGAATTCTTCATTTCTTACAAGGATGGATGCATATCACTACATAATTTACGTGGGATAATAAATGAGACAGATAATTTAGGTGAAAAAAATGCCAACCAAAATGTAACAATTTATTACTGCATGAACATGGTGAAAAGCTAAACTAACTGTTCAACTCTTTTTATATCAATCAACTCTGCTATGTATCTATCTCTGCCTCTTCTGTATCTAACCAAGCCGCGTTAAGTGGGTCCCACATATCGTTGAACCCAGCGCAGCAACTAAACTATATTCCTTTCCAAGCCATGTTCTTTTGTTTTTTCTTTTTCTTTTTCTTTTTGTTTCCTACAAAAATAGAAAATCCCTTTTTATAACCCTCATTTCTCAAACTTTCATAATTTTATTTAATTTATATTTATAAGATTCCACAAAATCTTCAATCAGAAAACAGCTGCTTTTTTTATGTGAAAAATAGTTGCAAGTTGTAAGAATTTGAAGCTTCATATTTGCATTGTGGGGTCCTCTTTGACAGGCTAATCAACAGCCTGGAAAAGGGTGTTTGCATTGCATTGCAACCACACTAAAAACTTCAACTTGATCCATTTTCAGTAATGGGTTTCACGTAATTTTCATCTGGGTCACACTCTTTTTCTTCAATTCAGCATTTTTTGTAGCAGCATTCACTTTTGGTAAGTCTACATTGATTTAATTAGCTTAGACTCTTTTTGAGTAAATTTATGTTTATGTTTTTGACTTTTGATGTTAGAACAATCATTGTGTTTTTGTTTGGTTTTTCTGCATTGAATTTGATAGATCCGAGGTTGTTGTTTTTTTTGTTTTTCTTTGTCGCAGGTTGTTGTTTTTTCTTCAATTTTGTGACTTTTGGGATTTGAAGCTAAAAAGGTATTGTAATTGGTTACAAACCTTTTATGGGTTGGTGTTGTTGAAGAAGATTTGAGAGAAGCTAAACTAACTACAATGGTGATGATGGTGAAGCTTGTTTTGGTTGTTGTTACTATTCTTATTGCATTTTTGGTGAATGTGTCATTTGCCTTATACACACCTCATGATAATTATCTAATTGCTTGTGGTTCATCCAAAAGTATAAACTTTCAAGATCGTGTATTTGTCCCTGATTCACAGCATTCTACACTAGTGTTAAAAACTGGAAATTCAGTTGTTGTTGGTAGTTCAAATTCAAGTGTTGTTCCATCTCCAATTTACCAATCAGCTAGGATTTTCACTGAGAGAGGTTCATATAGATTTGATGTTCAACAAGGTAGGCATTGGATTAGGCTATATTTTTATCCTCTTCCAAACAGTTTACATAATTTGACTTCAGCTTCTGTAACAGTTGTTAGTGATGATTTTGTTCTATTAAGCAACTTCACTTTTAGAAACTATAGTGGTTCGTATATGTTTAGGGAGTATGCTGTCAATGTAACCTCTGATACCTTGACTGTAACCTTCATTCCTTCGAATGGTTCAGTTGCTTTTGTGAATGCAATTGAAGTTGTGTCAATGCCGGATGATTTGTTTGTCGATCAGGCATTGGCACTCAGTCCATTGGCCCCTTTTAATGGTCTTTCCGAACTTGCTTTCGAAACTGTTTACCGTTTGAACATAGGAGGAGACTTGCTTACTGCCGAAAATGACACGTTGGGAAGGACTTGGGAGAATGATCAGAAGTACCTTCATGTGAACAGTTCGGTCACTAATGTGTCGGTCAGCCCTACAAGCATTAAGTATCGACCGGGCGTTACTGCTGAGACAGCACCTAATTGGGTCTATGCTACTGCGGAAGCAATGGGGGATGCAAATGTAGCCAATTCAAATTTCAACATAACTTGGGTTTTCCCTGTAGATCCAAATTTCTCCTATTTTGTTCGGCTGCACTTTTGCGATATTATTAGCAAGGCGATGAACACGTTAGTTTTCAATGTGTTCGTAAATACTGATATAGCGATTGGAAGCCTTGACCTCTCATCTTTGACAAATGATTTGGCTTTGCCTTACTATAAGGACTTTGTTTCCAATGCTACATCGGACAACTTTTTGACGGTAAGCGTCGGTCCTGATACGATGGCAGACATTACAAATGCAACTATGAATGGATTGGAGATAATGAAAATCAGCAATGCATTGAAGAGCTTGGATGGACTTTCGTCGGTCAAGAGTTTGCTTCCCAGTTCAAAATCAAAAAAGAACAAGATAGGAATCATCATTGGCTCTGCTGCTGGTGCTGTTGTTGCCTTTGCTTTTGTTGGTTTGTGTGTTTGCTTGTTGGCGAGGAGAAAATCAAAGTCTTCTCCTCAAGAGGGTGGTCATTCATGGCTGCCATTGCCCTTATATGGAAATTCTCAAACAATTACAAAAATGTCGACAACTTCACAGAAGAGTGGAGGAACTGCAAGCTTCATTTCTTCGACGAATCTCGGACGGTTCTTCACTTTCCAAGAAATCTTAGACGCAACAAATAAATTTGATGAGAAGCTTCTTCTTGGTGTTGGTGGTTTCGGTAGGGTTTATAAGGGAATCCTTGATGATGGTACCAATGTAGCTGTTAAAAGGGGAAATCCAAGATCCGAACAAGGTCTTGCTGAATTCCGAACTGAAATCGAGATGTTATCGAAGCTTCGCCATCGTCATCTTGTGTCTCTAATTGGTTACTGTGATGAGAGGTCAGAAATGATTCTTGTCTACGAATACATGGCTAATGGTCCCCTCAGGAGTCATTTGTATGGAACAGATCTACCGCCGTTATCGTGGAAACAACGGCTTGATATTTGCATCGGAGCAGCAAGAGGTCTTCATTATCTCCACACCGGTGCATCTCAAAGTATAATTCACCGAGATGTAAAGACGACAAACATTCTTTTAGATGATAACTTTGTTGCTAAAGTTGCTGACTTTGGCCTCTCCAAAACCGGTCCTGCACTCGATCAGACTCATGTTAGCACAGCGGTTAAAGGTAGTTTCGGTTATCTTGATCCAGAATACTTTAGAAGGCAACAACTCACAGAGAAATCAGATGTTTATTCATTTGGAGTAGTTTTAATGGAAGTGCTATGCACAAGACCGGCGTTGAACCCCGTCCTTCCTAGAGAACAGGTTAATATAGCCGAGTGGGCGATGAACTGGCAGAAGAAGGGAATGCTTGATCAAATCATGGATCAACAACTTGTCGGGAAGGTCAATCCTGCTTCTCTTAAGAAGTTCGGGGAGACCGCGGAGAAGTGCTTGGCCGAGTATGGAGTGGATAGACCATCCATGGGAGATGTTTTATGGAATCTTGAATATGCTTTGCAGCTCCAAGAAACCTCGTCAGCACTCATGGAACCAGAAGACAACAGCACGAACCACATTACTGGAATTCAGTTGACACGTCTTGAGAATTTTGAGAACAGTGTGAGTATGGTTGATGGATGCAACTCTGTCACAGACGATGACGCAGAAGATGCTGCTACAAGTGCAGTGTTCTCTCAATTGGTAAATCCACGCGGAAGATGAGTTATTTTTCGTGTATAATTGGTTCTGGCCATAAGCCGCTAATTATAATGGCTGCTCTGGCCTTGGACAAATTGAAAAGTCCTGCTCGATGAATGAAAGGTTGTTTTCCCGTTTCGTTATCGCTGTTGTAATTCTTTTTGTTTTTTTTTGCGTTTAAGCAAGTTACTATATAATATTTGAGCAAGTAGGTGGTTAGAAATTGTATGTAAGTTATTATAAGGTTCTGCTGTACTTTGTATAAGGCAATGAAGAGTTCTTTTTTTACTTTATAATAAAATTTATTTAGAAAATGGATCAACTATTCAAAAGGTACTGCTGATAGGTTTACTTCCTTTACTTTTCTCTTTTCTAGTAACTCCTAAGAGATATACTCTTGAGCATTTGGATTTCCAATCAATATGATATGATATCCAATAAAATGAAAATGACAGAAAACTGTTGAGAAGGTCTTTAATACATGAACTATGATTGGTTTTCCCCTATACTGATGTAGAACCAAAGAAAATGAATTCTAAAGACAAAATCATGTTTTTGAATTAACTTGTTCAGTTCAGTTCAGTTCATTGACTTTTCTAGAGCTAAGTTCATTTTATTGACTTTTTTTTTCCCTCCATGTCAGGAGTTTCTTCACTTTTTTGCTGTTAATTCTTTAATATATGATAAAAAATTCTCATGGAAATTTCCATATTTGCGCTTATATCACAATACAAGGTGTTTTCATTCATAATTCCAAGTTTCTTCAGTGGTCTTGATCTTATGCATGATATCATAAGGTATGAATTGAGAAAGCCTTCCACATAATCATCACAATATTCAATCATTTATAAGCAAACAAAGTATTACAATTTTAAATCAATAGGTAAGGTGGTTACAAATAACTTTTTAGCCACTGAGTACATCACATACTTTTTTTTTGAGTTACAACATTCTATCATTAATAAGGAGAAAATATATATCAATAAAATAATAATATAGGAAAACAATGGAAAATGCCAAATTTATCTTCTGCAAACTATACCATTACCACTGCTAGCACCACCAGTGCAATCCATCATACCATACTCAATCTCCATGCCTTCCTGCACTGAATCTTTAGCAGAAGAGAATATACAAGCAAGACAATCTGAAGATGCAAGGGATGTAGTTCTATAGTTGTCTTCCCCTCCAACTACCGGCATTGCCACGCCCAACTTTGCCGGATTTTGAAAATCTGGCTGATAAGTTCTTCCAAGAACTCCTTCAACTTTGGATGATAAACCATAGAATTTGAACTGCACCTCCAAATGAGGAAAACAATCATCATCGGGAATCTGATAGTTATGGATTCTACTGTCCTCCTTGGTCACTGGCACCACATTGACAGATATTTCAGCAACTTCTGGGATTGTAACCATGACACCGTTCTCACTGGATGTTCTCTCGACTCGAAGTTGATTTTCCTCGGATTGCCATGTAGAGAGGTGACCTTCAGGGATTACGAGATCCTTTCTGTCATAAGAGAGCTTCAGATGGTCAACTTCGTCATCCCAAATTGATGATGGTGTTGCTTCAATAGAAAAGTTGTGTGAATCAAACAGGACTCCCAATGCTTGAATCCAAGTATAATCCCTTGGTCTCCCTGGCGGCCTAAGGCCGATAAAACGAGCATTGATTTGAAGGTTCACGTCAGATACCAAACTGAAGTGCTCATTTCTCTTTCCATGGAAGTAGAAAACAATGCCATCCGCACCAACAAACCGAGGGTCCAAGCATGCAGATCCGCGACCATTGCAATTTGGTTTACGACCTGCTCTCATATATAAAATATATAATGAACATTCTATTGCTTTATAAATAAACAAAAGAAAAATAGAATCTCAAAACAAAATATATGCTCTTTTATGAAATTCACAGCTACTCTCTTATCATAAGCAATGTGACCACAATCGGGGTTGCATCAGTCACATTTGACCGTGACTCTCCACAATATCAAGGATCACAAAGCGACTGCAACCCTTACTGTGACCATTATCATAAAATACAAAAACTAAACAACTAATTTATATGCAAATATGTCAAGTATTGAACATAAATAATCTTACTTTTGCACTGAGTTTTGCACACAGGAGAATCACAATCAAGATAGCAAACTTTGTCTTTTGGGTTAGCTGGTGATCTTGAAGGACACTGAGTAGGGCAACTCAGTTTCTTGAGAAAACAACGGCTCTTGCGGTTGGTACATGTTTGAGTATCAACATTAATACACATCACACATGATGATGCAAATACAAATAAAAACAAAACTAACATTAAGCATTTGTTGTTACTTGAGAAATCCATGATGATTTCCTCTTGTTTGATAAATACAATGAAAGATCAATGTAGCCTCACCTTATATACTATCTTTTTGCTTATAGAAAACTCAACAAGTGGTTATTTTTCTACTGACTTTAACAAGAACGTGACTGAGATGAATTGCTGGAATTATTTTTGGCATCTTTTACATTGTCAAAACAATTACAATATAGCAAGAGGTAATGAAAGTTGACTTAGTGATTTAGAATGGAGACAAAGAATTCATGAGAGATTATTATTGACTTTCAACCATGAAATGTGGCTTTCGGTAACTATGAAATAGTTAACATGAAATTTTGAAAAAGCAAAGTGTAAATGTGCAATAATATAAAAGATTGGGTTAATGATAAGTTACGTAGGGAAAATACATAAATTTGCTATGAACATACATTCGAACTTAAGAGTTAAGTGATGTACTTGTCAAGTTATTTAAATTGAAAATTAGTTAACTTTGGATCCTTGTTTATACTCTTACGTTAGGACAAAGGACAGTGTTATTTTTCTTAAGTTTATAGATTTTGTGGACCAAAATCCGCGTTTTAAACTTTGTGTCACTTGGTCAAAAAACTTGTGTCTCTATTAAGTTTTAGAAGAGGCTAAGGATGCGTGTGTTTTGTTTTTTTCTTAGTATTTTTCGCTTCTAATCTTGAGTGATTTGTATTTTAATGAACATTTTAGCTATATATCAATGTGGAGTATTTCCGATTAATTCGACTTAAACCACATAATTAACTCGAAATCGGCGGATAAGCAAATAGAGGTTAGGCGAGTTTCCTCCCAGCCGAGGGAAGGTTAGGCAAAGGCTATATCAACGTAACTTGGGATATCAGATTGTTTCTTAAGTCTACTAACCAATATGTGGGTCTATAAGATCTCAGACTAAGTCAAAGCTCAATAGAACTTGACAATGAGACATCAAACCCATGTTTCATGTTTATAACAACACCACTAACCACAAGGAACGATGAGTACGGGCACATGTTTAATGGAAAATTGCACACTATGGACCTTGTCAACAGATAACGTCGTGAAGTGGGATGCATTTTCGTTGTTACACATACCTATATTATAGGGAATTTTCGATAAACTCTCGTGCTTTCAGTTTTTTGCCAATTTTTCTTTAAATAGATTAATGAATGAATAGAAAAAATAAATTAACACAACATGTGTTGTCCCAAACAAATAGGACTGCAATAAAGTAAGAGACATATAGAGATAGGAATTCGGCAGCTGAACGAGGGTGCTACGATCACCTCAATGAGGGTAAACAGACACACTACCCACGAAAATTGCCGAGTGAGACTATACTCTATAAGACATGTCATTTTGATCGGCAGGAATAGTTTTGCCTATAAATAACTACTATGTACAATGTGTAAAACACACAATCAATCAAACTCGAAGCTATTCTCCCTATTTTATCCCTTATCAGTATGTTTTTGGGTGCTTTTGTTTCAACTTTAAAAAAAATAGATTTTGAGTTAAAAGAATCTGGAGATTTTTTTTAGAGAGTTTGAAAAAAATCTGAAGCTATTTGTGTTTGTTTACTATCCAAAAAAAGAGTTTTAACTGGTTCATTGGTGCGTTTGTTTTGGATTTTTTTTTAAAAAAAATATATTTTTTTGTAAAAAGAATATTTTATCATCTTGAAGTGTTTGTTTAGGATTTTTAGAAAAATCAGTTTCTCAAAAAAAAATCTATTTTGACTCTAAAATGAAAAGATATTAGGATTAGCTTTTCTCAAAATCTATTTTTTTTCAAACATAAAGCGGTAAGACATGAACTAGGTAAAAATCATTTTTTTTTTTAAAAAAGTGATTTTTTTGGATAGTAAACAAACACAAATAGCTTCAGATTTTTTTTCAAAATCTCAAAAAAAAATCTCTAGATTTTTCTAACACAAAATCCATTTTCTTTAAAGCTAAAACAAACGCACCCCATGTCTTATCTCCTTATGTTTGAAAAAAAATAGATTTTGAAAAAAGCTAATCCTAATAGCTTTTCATTTTGGAGTGAAAATAGATTTTTTTTGATAAAATGATTTTTATAAAAATCCTAAACAAACACTTAGAAATGACAAAAGTGATTTTTTTTTATAAAAAAAATGGATTTTTTTTTCAAAATTAATCCAAATCAAACAAAAACCCAAAACCAACTTAACTTAACGTTCTATTGGAGCAACTAAACAACCCAGAGCTGAGGGACATAGTTCATTCTTCAAGGTTAATCGCTTGACGACGGGGAAGCACAGTTGAGGACCTCAGTCGATACCTCGGCTAACTTTGTTGCTAAATTTGCTGATTTTAGCCTCTCCAAAGCCGGTCCTGCACCCGATCAGACTCATGTGCACACGGCAGTTAAAGGTAGTTTCAATTATCTTGATCAGAATACTTTAGAAAGCAACAACTCACAGAGAAATTGGATGTTTATTCATTCCGAGTAGTTTTAATGGAAGTGCTATGCACAAGACCAGCGTTGAATTCTGTCCTTCCTAGAGAACAAGGTTGTACTCATTCGGAATAATTTTTTTTACATATGCGTCGGTCATTTTGGGATGAAGGGAGTATATGATAAAAAATTTCATAGAATTTCCCATGCTTGTTCTTGTATCAATATATGCGACAATAGATTTCAATACAAGGTGTTTTCATAATTACAAGTTTCAACAATGATCTTGTTCATTTGCATATGATATCATAAGGTATGAGTTGAAGAAGCCTTCCATATGATAACTAGTAAATAAGGTTTCAAAACATTAACATTTTGTCCACTGAGTATATCCCATAACACTTTGTTCTCAGAGTTACAACTTTCAATATAGAAAAACAATGGAAACTGCCAAATTAATACACTTATTCAAAGCAAATATGGTTACAAAACAATAACAAATTAATACAATTTTTACTCATGGAAATATGGTTACCAAACAATAACATTTTGGCCACTGAGTACAACCTACAAACATTTTTTCTCAGAGTTATAACTTTCAATCATAATAATAGGAAAACAATGGAAGCTACCAAATTTATCTTCTGCAAACTATACCATTACCACTGCTGGCACCACCAGTGCAATCCATCATACCATACTCAATCTCCATGCCTTCCTGAACCGAATCTTTGGCAGACGAGAATATACAAGCAAGACAATCTGCAGAAACAAGCGACGTGGTTCTATACTTGTCTTCCCCTCCAACTACTGGCATAGCCACGCCCGGTTTTGCCGGATTTTGAAAATCTGGCTGATAAGTTCTTCCAAGAACTCCTTCAACTTTGGACGATAAACCATAGAATTTGAACTGCACCTCCAAATGAGGGAAACAATCATCGTCAGGAATCTGATAGTTATGGATTCTACTGTCCTCCTTGGTGACAGGCACCACATTGACAGATATTTCAGCAACTTCTGGGATTGTAACCATGACACCGTTCTCATTCGATGTTCTCTCGACTCTAAGTTGATTTTCCTCGGATTGCCATGTAGAGAGGTGACCTTCAGGGATTACGAGATCCTTTCCGTCATAAGAGAGCTTTAAATGGTCAACTTCGTCATCCCAAATTGATGATGGTGTGGCCTCAATAGAAAAGTTGTGAGAATCAAAAAGGACTCCCAATGCTTGAATCCAAGTATAATCCCTTGGTCTCCCTTGCGGCCTAAGGCCAATAAAACGAGCATTGATTTGAAGATTGGTGTCAGATACCAAGCTGAAATGCTCATTCCTCCTTCCGTGGAAGTAGAAAACAATGCCGTCTGCACCAACGAAGCGAGGGTCCAAACATGCAGATCCGCGACCATTACAATTTGCTTTACGGCCTATTCACATCAAATATATAATGAACACTTGTTATATCACATTATAAACAAAAGAAAAATATAAGCACAAAACAATATGTTTTTCTTGTATGAAATTCACACGTTTCTTATCAGAAATAATCCTATTTGAGATCGGTAGGAACATTAAAGATAAGATCATTTTTAATGAAATTTATTTTTCACAAGAAATCAAACGAGAGACCTCTCAGTAGCAAGTATCTTTGTATATATTCTCCACATTTGCAAAACTAACATGCTCTCACTAGGCCAACCTTATTAAATTTATCACAAGAAAACGCTAAAGGAAATAATATATATGCAAATGCGTCAAGTATTGAACATAAATAATCTTACTTTTGCACTGAGTTTTGCACATAGGAGAATCACAATCAAGATAGCAAACTTTTTCCCTTGGGTTAGCTGGTGATCTTGAAGGACATTGAGCGGGGCAAGGTAGTTTCTTGAGAAAACAACGGCTCTTACGGTTGGTGCATGTTTGAGTATCAACATTAATACACATTACACATGATGATGCAAATAAAAATAAAAACAAAACAAACATTAAGCATTTGTTGTTACTTGAGAAATCCATGATGATTTTCTCTTGTTTGATAGATACAATGAAAGATCAATGTAGCCTCACCTTATATACACTCATTTTGCTAATAGAAAACTCACCTAGTTGTTATTTTTCTACTGATTTTAACATGAACGTGAGTAAGATGAATAGTTTGAATTGTATTTAGCATCTTTTACATTGTCAAAACAATTACAATATAGCAAGAGGCAATGGAAGTTGACTTTTTGGTTTTGAATGAAAACAAAGACTTCATAAGCAGCTTGTATACAGAGAGATTATTATTGACTTTCACTAAATTATTCAAGTAAGGTTGTTTAATATAATTTTATGTAATTATGAAAAATAACATGAAATTATGAGAAAATAAAGTAGGGTTAACATACGGGAGCTTCTACGGTGCAGTCAAGAAACTGACTTTTTTGAAAAAGTTAATTTTAATTTTAATGTTTAATTTATTTTTAAATTGTTGATTACTAATTAATGATCCATAGTAATTCATCTAGTAATGCTTGCAACATCTTGGACTTACATGTACTATTTTATCGTTGGCATCTTTAACATGCAAACAAATTTGATGATATTATATGATAGTCTTGAGTGTTACACTTTGTAGGGTGTTACACTTAAAACAAGGTAGGATAAAATTAGATTAAGTGTAGTCTTGTTAATCTGATGAATTGATGATACTATGGGGACTGAACTTTTGATGCCACTGTACAAACAGTGGAGTGTTACTCGCTACAATTTTGATGTTATAGTGTTAACTTCATCAGAAAAGTCATTTTCACGACTTCACCATAGAATTTTCCTTACCATAAAACAAAGTATAAAACATTAAGTTTGTGTTTTTGTGTGGAAAATACATGTTTTTCTTTTGAATTTCATATTAACATACATTCCAACTTAAATATGAAGGGATATAGTTGTAAAATATTTGAAATAAAAAATAGCTAACTTGGATCCTTGTAAAGTTTACATTGTTACGTTATGACAAACGGAGAGTGTTGGATTTTGTGGACCAAAATCCGCGTTTTTAACATTGTGTCATTTGTAAGTTTTAGAAGAGGCTAAGAATGTGCTGTGTTTTTTTAATTTTCTCGAGTTTGAGTAATTTGAAGATAAGTAGAGAGGTAAATAAAGTCAAGTTAATATAATTTTAGCTATGGAAGAACTTAGGTGCTACCGATTAATCTAACTAACCACTTGATTCATAGCACATGGTTCATAGGCAGTTTTTGTATCTAAAGTCTATTCAATCTAACTTCATCCTTAGCACTTCCAATGTACATACCATGTTTGATAGGTTTTTGACATTCCCATAACTATTTTTTGTGCAATAAATTCCTAGCTTAGTTTTTTTTGGTAGGAATGAAATTTAATTAACAATAAACAAGAGGACTACATCAGGTCTTATAATCAATAAAAAGCAAAGAATCCAATAAAGGGCTAGAAAGTTAAAAAAGACACAAAGTCTTATGACTTAAAGAGACAAAAAAGTTTGAAAATAATATAATAGTATGACTCACTTAATGGTAGGATCCACTAAATAGTACTGTCCATTTACTTTTAACAAATAGAGAAGATCTTAATTCACCTAAAAAATCAATAAAATCAGCACATTTATTGGAGTCCAAGTTTGATAAGTTGGATCATAGGTTTTCAATCTTAGAGTCTAAGAAGCTGCATAGCCTCATCAAGAAGGCACTAAAGGGAGGAGGAGTGAGCAATCCCGAACAAATGAATCCAGTGTCGAAGAATCAATCTCAAAAATAACATCTTTGAGGGGCAAATTACGAGCAAGATGGATTTCATAGTTCAAAGTTGTTGTTTAAGTTGTTAACGCGCGCGTTGATGAAAGTAAATTTGGAATGGAAATATTAAATCATTTTATCAAACTCACCCCCAATAATAACTCTAATGGAAGTGCTACGATTAGAAGAAATAAACGAAGCATCAATATTAACTTTGCATGTATCAGTTGGAGGTTTTCTCCAAATGAGGATTTGTAATTTTCCTTCAATAGTTATAAGATGCACTTGGTTTAGCCAACTCAATATGAACACAATGTGTATACTATAATAAAAATTTGAGTAGATAAACTTTCTCGATGGATGACTCTAGGAAAAAAGAACAATTTATTTTTATCCTTCTATAGAGCTCGTATAGAAACATCAAAGCAAAAAAAAAACCTCTTGTAAACCTAACTCAGTTGGTAGAAAAATTGTTTTGATATATGTATGTGTCGGGGTTCGAATCTTTCTTCATCTTACAAATAAAAATATGAATTTCTATCTACTAAGCTACTTAACCAAGAAAAAGAAAATGTCAATTTAATTGCAAATTCTCCCTTTTTAGTTGTAGCGACGTTGAATTTGTGTTATCTTCAACATATTTTTTTTAGTAATCTTTGACATATTTTATTGAAGGGCTATTGTTTTAGTATTAAAACCAAAGAAGTACTATTGTTTAATTATGGGTCATGCTAACTTATGACATGTTAAGGATTTTATAAATAGTAAATATTTATTACAAAACATTAATTTTTAATCTCTAAAAAATAAATTGACACAGTTTTTTTAGACAAAATTTCTAACTATGTATGGACCCCAAATTGACACAATTTTTTAGACAACATAAATATAAACGGTGTTGTGAACACGTATTAGTATTTCTCTCTTTCTTTCTTCCTAGAACTAGAACTTGTTATTACGAAGCTGAGAAAAAAAAAGTGAGAATCTATCGATCAATCAATCATGGCGGCGTGGACAGCGGTAGCTCGGCAAGCAATGAACATCGGACGGCTCTCCTCACCCAAATCCGCTTCACTCGTTCATCGCCGCGGCATGGCTGGCTCCTCCGGTATTCCTTCAAAGCCTTTTCCGTCATTACTCTAAATTTCAAATCTTTCACTCACATTTGTTCAAATGGTAAAATGGGCATTTCATTATTAGTTTGTTAATTTCAATTTGATCTTCTTTAATCTTATCATTTTAGTGTGAGATTTGTCAACATGATTCTTAGATTCAATGTTTGTTTGTGTAGATGGATGATGTTGTAAAATAAATTATAGTCAATACTTAACTCTGTCCTTGACGGTTCAATCTAGTCCCGAAGAAAAATAATACCAAACTAGGATCTAACATTTTCTAATCGGGGACAAATTAGTCTTTATGTTATAGTGAGTTGGAGACTAATTTGTTATCCGTATACAGTTGTTGATGACTAATTTGAGTATTATTTTTTGTAGAGATTAAATTGGGTTGTTAGAAAATTTTGAGGGACCAAATTGAGTCATTACTCTAAGTTATTGTGGAAAAATGAATTTTTAAGTCATTTCTAGAGATTTTGCTTATATTGGGTTGTTTAGAATAACATTTTTGAAGAGCTTATGAAAAATAAATTTATGATGTCTGTAAGTTGTTTTCATATGCTACTCCAGATGACTCATTGCTTACATAATGTCATTTTGTGTTAACATACATAACTTCTGGGCAATCTCTAAGTATATGCGAATAATGAAGACCCAAAATCATCATTGTGTAGTTGTTGCATCTTAACTTCTGGTAGGATGTTTTGTGTTTGACTTTTGAGTGTGAGCCTAGCTGCGGGCTAGGAGAGAAAAATGGAGTGTTAGACTCATCCAATTTAATGATATGTGGTGTTTTAGTAAAGGCGTTGCAATTTAGGCTCTATTTTGTGGTCTCTTTTAGACATTTTATTTTATTAATATAGATTGATCTACAATGCAACCAACCAGAAGGAAGGTACATACTACGATTGGAAATTTGCATATTGTGTTCTCTTAGGCTATGGAAATGGAACTTATATGCTTAAAATGGGTTAATATTGACATTCGAACCATTGGTGAGGCTAGTAGAATGATTGATGATGTGAAATATTTCCTCTTCTTTCTTGATTATTTACTTGCATATATTAATTTGACATGTTGTATTGTAGATCCTCATGGAACTCCAAAGGTGAACATTTGGCAGGATCCACTTTCTCCATCTAAGTGGAAAGAAGAACATGTGAGTAACTTGTGGTTTTTAGAATCTCTCTTTCTAGTTTAAGATCTCTAACAGATTAACCACATTTTTATTCTGAGACATTTTAGTATTGACAATAATATTCTGCTGTGATAATATCCTCTTTGAGCGTGAGCAACTTCTTAATGGCTTATTGATGAAGACATACATTTGAAAGCAGTCTCTCTGAAAATCACTTTTATTTTAATCTTAAACAAACAGGCCCTTAAGGGAACTTGAGAACAGTACACACCTGTATACTCCTGATATAATTATGCATACGCACAGATAGTGAACAACATAAACTATCTTTTTCAAGTGATGTTTAGATAACTGATTAGCCATTGAACTACTATACCAAGGAAGAAGGTTGAGTAATGCAACTTGTAAACATTTAGATTGCCTCATGACATCATAAACATGTTTTTGTTAATATTTAGTCATACTAAAATATTGAATGTTTCACCAAGTCTTTTGTTGTTACAGTTTGTGATTGCTTCTTTGACTGGATGGGCTTTACTCTTCTACGGTGGTTACAAGTTCTTCACTGGTGGCAAGAAGGAAGAGGTACGCAAGATTACCTTATAGGAAATTCAATGAATTCTATGATTGTTTCTTACAAAGAACGTACTCTACCTTGTTACCTTGATTTTACTTTATAAAGCTCTTGATTTTAATTTTTAGGATTGTGTAGTAGCAACCAAAGCATTCCTTGTATTAAGTGCTTAAATACAGCCAAATATGCAAAATATGATTACATGCTTATGCTATTTATGTATCATTAACAAATTTTATTTTATTTTTGGGTATAATTTTTAGGATTTTAAATAAGTATGAAATTTTCATATGAACTCTGTCATGTCTTACTGCAGAAGGTTGCAGAACCAAGCAAGGCCTGAGATTTAAACAACAACTGCTATGAAGTTGCTGTCCGGGTTGTGATTTTTATCTTTTGTGAAGAGAAGCCAGTTTTGGGCAATTTTATTTATGTTGTTTGCGTAGCACTTAAAAGTATGGTTTAGGACTAATTACAGCTTTTAGAATTCTATTGTTATGTATTATTGTCTCTTGGTAATAAGTTGTAACATTTTGTGGGATACAACCGCGGCTGCTGATAAATTAGCTTGCCGAAATTGGTTTTTAAAACGTTCTTGCTTGCTTCCCTGTGATTCATGTCATGATTTTAGAAGCAGAAAGAAAGGAAAGAAAAAAGAAAAAAAAAAGCTAAACAACTTGACAGTGGAGTCAATTTTATGGTCACGATATCATTAGATTAATTCAATGGGTGAGTTATGCTGAAGTAAAGAAAATCTTTGTTGTCTTAATTTTAAGTGTTTTTTTTTGTAAATCAATTAGCTTAATGATTAATCTGACATGAAACCAAAATGCTAAGGTGATTAACCATGTATCATAAGCACAATAAGCCAAGCAGAATATATAAAATATGATTGTTTCTCTATTGATAGTAACGTCGAGATTTCTATCCCGTGTTTTGCTATTTTTCCCATTTTAGGATTTTCAATTCATTGTTCATTTTTCAAATTATAAGTTAATTTAATGGTGATATATGGTGAAATCATAATACGTTAACTTGTTTCTCAGCCGTGTAATGGATTGAAAGTAATTGAAAATGTAGTAAATTTTGTATTTTGATTGACACCCCAAAAGTTCCAAGTTTCACATTGTTGAGGCTGTTATATTCAAAGTAGTGATATAGACCTATAAACAAATTTGTAATAAAATATGAAATTATTTTTTTCCTTATCCTATTCGGGTTTTTTCAGCTGGTCATTTTGTGGAATATCTTTAAATAGTTCATATGATAATTGACTCTATCCTTATTCTTTAATTAGTCATTTTAAACTAAATCAAAACTTATCTCATCCACGTCGTTAATGTGCATGCAACAATCATCTTTGCGACCTATAAATAGAGGTCATAACTTACCACTTGAGAGACACCTTCATTAGTACTTTGTCTAAATCCATTCCACAAATCATTGCAAACATGCTTAGATCTGTTGATTATATTGACCCATTCCAATGGCTATATTCACTCATTCACAATCACCAACTTTGATTTTGATGAACTGATTTCAATGAGAGAAAGCACCATGTCTGTTGGCAAGACCAAGAAAACCAAACGCAGGACCAACCGAATGATGTTGGAGACCATTCCAGAGGAAAGAGAACTATATGTTGATAATAATGACAATGATACTCATCCAGGAGAAATTGAAAAAGCTTACATCCATTTGGAAATTGATTTGCAAGTACTGAGAAAGTCCTTCGATATGGGACTTTGTGTGCTATGCTTTAGCTTAGGGTACATGGTTTCTACTAAATTTCACCCACGACCCAAACCTTCTTCACTTTTATCATCATCTTCTTTCTTGTTCTTGTAATTTATGTAGATTCTTTTTAGGGGATTGTAACATATGTAGTTGTAATAATCGGAATTAGAATGACAATAAGTTGTAAATATTGTGAATAAATTTAAAACTATATAAATAATGGCAGTGATGCATTTAATAATAAATTTTTAGATAGTTGGACAAATTTGATATTTTATGGTTTCAGAGATATTTTGAAATATTTTAGAGATTTTTAGAAAATTAGTCAGATTTGATTTTGTAAATTTGCTTATTTAGATTGACATGAAGAAATCATGTCTTCACATCTACCTACTCTAAATGCATTTTTTTGGCTTACTAACATTGTCCTAATAGAAGTATGGTCGATGACCACAGAGGAAATCTCATTTCTGTTTTGAGTACCCCTTTGCTACAAGATGAATGTAGAACTTTTTCTCTTCTTTTTCTTTACATATGGTTTTCTCTTGCACACCTACATGCAACTGATAACTCTTTTTGATTTAGGAAGTTGAATAAGCTCTCATGTATGATTTTTCTTCAAAAACTCCATCACCTCCAACAAAGCACTCATTCATTTATTTTTCTCCTGACTAGCTATAGTCCTTTGAAAGGTGGACGTACCTTCAGAACTGGAAACCAGTGCATAAGCTACAAAGTATTCATACCATATATTTCTGGTGACTTGATCTTACGGCGCTCTATGCAACGTACAAGAGAGCAATCATGTACTCCATTTATTTTGTAAACTTTATTGAGTCATTTGCCATAATCCAAAATTACCTATTTCGTTGAACCTTGTCAACTCGAATTTTGCGCCAGAGTTAATCTCCATCTTTTTTTTTTTTTTTTTTGAAAACTTGGTATCCGATCCAAGGACCAATCCCACCGCCCATTTGCGGGGGGCCCGTTTAAAGTCAGAGCAAGCTCTGTATGGACTTAGCCCATCGAAATTGACACTAGAGAGAATCGAACCTGAGACCTTTGAAGGAGCAAACTCCAAGATCCCAAGCCAATCACTAGGCCAACCCCAAATGGGTTAGTTAATCTCCATCTAATACCAATTGTTAGAACAATAACCGCTAAAAGAAGAATAAAGAAACACAGTTGTTTGTTTACATTGTTCGGCCGAATGAGCCTACTTCTACGACTGCAAAGCCATTATAGTTATGTATATTACTTGAGTGCATTAGAATTTACGGTGTTACAAGAAGAAGAAAAAAAATGATACTACTGTCCATATTACAATAATAACAATGAAATGCACTGTGGGGTTCTCTCCTTCCATAACAAACATTTAGGTCGAACACAAGTTTCGACCAACCATAAGGGCAGGGGCGAAGGGAGCTTTGCAACACTACGTTAATTCATCTCTCTCACCCCTTGTCATTTTTTGTGCATATGAGCCATGCACAACATATATTTGGTGACCTTCCCTGGCCTATGGCATCTACATGTATGTTTTATCAAGGTCAAGACATATAAATTTTGTCATTTACCAATGAACTGACTAACAAATAAACTATACTTCTGTAAAAATTTAAAACAAATTGAACATGCATCAACAGTCTTATGCAACAAATTGGACTGACCAACATGCATCAACTATCTAGCATTACCTTTAAAATAAGCATTGAATTTTCTTATAAGCTCTTTGTCATGTCTTACCGCAGAAGGTTGGAGAACCAAGCAAGGCCTGAGATTTTGTGAAGAGAAGCCAGTTTTGGGCAATTTTATTAGTGTTGTTTGCATAGCACTTAAAGTATGGTTGAGGACTAATTACAGCTTTTAGAATTCTATTGCTGTTATGTATCATTGTCTCTTGGTAATAAGTTGTAACTTTTTGTGGGATACAACCCCGGCTGCTGATATATTAGCTTGCCGAAATTGGTTTTTAACGTTCAACAACTTTCTTACTTTTGCTTCCCTACGATTTATGTCGTGATTGCGTTTGTTTCAATTTTAAAAAAAAAAGAAAAAAGATTATGTTAGAAGAATCCAGAGATTATTTAGAGTATAAACTCTAAAGTTATTTATTTGTTTACTACCCATAAAAATCATTAAAAAAAATGAGTTTTAATTTGTACATGTGTAACACCTCTTTGTTTTTGAAAAAAAATAGATTTTTGGAAAAGCTAATTCTAATAGCTATTTATTTTATAGTCAAAATAGATTTTTTTTTTTATAAATGGATTTTAAAAAAAAAATCATAAACAAACACTTAAAAAAGACAAGACAAGTGATTTTTTTAATAAAATATAGTTTTTTACAAAATGATTGGAAACAAACAGACTCTATAGTTCGAATATACAACCCTGATCTTCTGCAACAAATCTTGTTCATTAAACCAATTTAACGGTCACGATATCATTAGATTACTTCAATGGGTGAGTTATGCTGAAGTTAAGAAATTTTTTATGTTATCTTAATTTAGAGTGTTTTTTTTTTAAATCAATTTGATGAATGATTAATTTGACATGAAACCAAATTGCTAAGGTGATTGCACAAAAAGCCAAGCATAATATAGAGAATATGATTGTCTATTATATGGTTAGTCATGTAACGTTGAGATTTTCTTTCAAAAATAAATGTAACGTTGAGATTTATATCCCGTGTTTTGCAATTTCTCCCAATTTAGGATTTTCAATCTATTGTTAATTTTTCAAATTTAAGTTAATTTAATGGTGATATATGGTGAAATCATATTATGTTAACTTGTTTCTAAGTCGTGGATTGTTTCTAAACCGTGTAATGGATTGAAAGTAATTGAAAAAGTAGTAGAATTTGCATTTTGAGTGACACCCCAAAAGTTGCAAGTTTCACATTGTTCGTGGTGGTGGCATTTACGCTACACAAGACACAATTTTTTGTACCACGCACAGATTGATCTATTAAAGCCACTTGCTAGTTCTCAACCTGCTGAAAAGGAAAAAAAAAACATATTTTAATTGGAATTAAATGAACGGTTGTTTTAATAATGTACCTTCATATTGAGTAGACACTCTTGGACTAAACAAACAATAATTTTGTGCGACCAACACCTCTCAGCTCTCTTCAATCTCATATTTTCTTCTTCCTTTCACTTCACTTCAACCTCATATTTCTCCTTCCCCCTGATATTTCCTTCTTCCATTCCCTTCACTTCAACCCCATATTTCTCCTTCTCCCTAAATTAAAACCTAATCATCATTAAACTTCTTCGATTTCTGTCCATTCCCACTTTAAAGTTTCTTCATACTTTGTTCTCCATATAAGAAGTGATAAAGATTCTTGGTTCTTTTCTGCTTTCAGCTTAGAGGTATGTATTTAGAGATTATGCTTCCTTTTTTTTTTTGAACGACAAAATTTATTTAAAACCAAATATTTGCTCAATACGAACAGAGACTGACAGGGACTACAAAACAAAGGTGTCGTATATAGGTGAAACACCTAAAAGAAACGCCATAAACAACACTCAAACATACATCACATAACAAAGACCTACCTTCAACAATCACCAAAACCAACTTCACCCCCCTAAATCAACTCCATCGCGAGCAATCCCTGATAATGAAATCCATAAACACCCATCGCAGAGTACTATCCCCAACAAAAACCCCTTTAAATCAAACATCCTCTTCTCATCACCATAGTCGAGCCACACCTATAAATGCCTTATTTCAATGCTCATACGACTTCCACCACCACTTTACCCCCGATCCACCAAAGAAAAACACTATAATTAGCCCAAAGCAAACTTGAATCAAAGAACTGATTTTCGATCTCGAATCAAAAGCGATCGGCCCACCGGACTCCAATAACAAATCAGTTAGGTACCCCTTATCCCCGATCCACCAGAAGAGACACCCTAATCAGCCAAACAAACTTGCAACTAGACTCTAACTCCCGATCTAGAAGCGAAATTAATCGGCCCACTAGAATCCAAAACACAAATCTGTAAGGCATTCGACAGGGATGAGCGGTGGCGCAAATCGGAATCATTACACCCACACTCGAAGCACCCAAACACCAAAGCAACAATAGCTAGCGACGGTAGATATGGATCCAAAACAGAGATGACCCACAACAAAAACATCAAGAGCTCACCAACACCCACAAAACTCCATTAAAACATTCACCTCCTACCTAAACAGCTTCTATCACCCCCTCTTAATCATCTCCCTTCCTCCAAAACATTCCCAGATCCGAGTCCAGATTATCCATAACCACCCCGTCCACAACCACAGCACTACAGCCACTGCAAACCACCACATAAACCTACAATTTGAATTTGTAATTGTACGTTCTAACCGTTTTTTTTTTTGTTTTTTGGATCTAGTTTTCTGGATTCTAATATCATGTATTAGTTTCAATTAAAACAAGTTTATGGATTCTAACTTATAATAATTGTCGTCTATTAAGGTGTGTGAGTCAAAATTTGATTGATTCTTTGACTCTTTAATCAAGTTAGAAAGAAAAAAAACTGAAAAGAGCTGAAAAAGTTGAAAAGATGTTTTTTCTTTTAGCATCCTTTTGCAGCAATTACAGAAAAGCTTTTTTTTACTGCAACATACATCATAACCTTCGCCATCAATTTGGCTTATATGAACTTCTTCAAAAATATCTAGAATTTCCTGAAAATCCATTTTGCGGTTGCTAACAACTACAATTGTATCTACACATACACACATAAATTCAATTAGATACATTTTCTCAAAATTTAATCAATTACTTACATTTATTCATTCAAGTACATACACATATTTCTCCAGATCATTGTTAATAACAAAACAATTCTACAGAACTGTCTTTCACTTAATGAGACATCGATTTTAAAAACTAATAATTTAGTTTATGGTTAATGACAAATGCGTGTATGCAACTGAATGAATAAATGTATGTAATTGCGGTTCATTATCTTAATCTTTTTATTTTATTTTAAAGAGTCAATTACTGCATTTTAATTACTACTCCCTCCGTCTCACAATATTAGTCGTTTAAGGTTTGTGCACGATTATCAAGGAAATGATTAATTGTGTTGATTTCAAGGGTAAAATTAGTAGCATTTACTAAAACACTCTTATTAATTGTAGTTAGTGGAGTAATTAAGTTGGTGGGTCAACAAAAGTTGATGTATCTGGTTAAAAATTCAGTTCAAATACATCAACTTTTGTTGACTACACTTTCTCTTATAAATAGGAGGGAGTATTCATTATTTGTTGTCTGAAAATCGCCTTCAACACATATAAACAAATTCGTAATCTAAAAATCATTTTTTCTCTTATCATATTTGGATTTTTCCAGCTAGTCATTTAATGTGCATTTTTAACAATATCAAATTATCTTATCTCATCCACGTAATTAATGTGCATTTAACAATTATCTTTACAACCTATATCTAGAAGCCTTAAATCACCACTTGAAAGACATCTTCATTAATACTTTGTCTAAACCATTGCCAACATGTGTAGATCATTTGATTATCCCTCACATTCACATATCCATCTTGATGGTTGTATTGACTCATTCACAATCAACAACTTTGATTTTAATGTAAAGAGAAAAAGCACCATATCGGTTGGCAAGAGAAAGAAAACCAAACGTAGATCCAACAAGTTGATGTTAGAGACCATTCCAGAGGAAAGAGAGCTATATGTTGATAATAATGACAATGATACTCATCCAGAAGAACTTGAAAAAGCTTACACTCATTTGGAAATTGATTTGCAAGTATTGAGGAAGTCCTTCGATATGGGACTTTGTGTACTTTGTTTTAGCTTAGGTTACATAGTTTCTACTAAATTTCATCCACGGCCCAAGCTTTCTTCACTTTTATCATCCTCCTCTTTTTTGTTCTTGTAACATGTAGTTGTAAATACCAAGAACTAGAGTGACATTAAGTTGTAACTATTAGGAATAAATTTAAAACTATCTAAATAATGTTAACTGAGCTCCTTCGCCCATTTCCCTTGTTTTGTGTTTGAGCCATACACAACATATTTTCAGTGACCTTTTATGATATATGGCATCTACATATATGTATACCAATGAACAATAATGAACTAGCAAATAAACTATCACCAAGAATGCGTATAAGGTTATTTTCTAAAAAGTTAAACATGTTGAATATGCATCCACAATCTTCTGCAACAAATCTCAACCATGGAAAAAAAATCTTCACGTTGTTTGTATTTTTCTGTAAGTGAATTTAATGAATGACGAATCAAAACCAAAATGCTAAGTCGATTTGTCATAAAATATATACACATAAAAAACCAAGCATAATTGGAAAAAAGTTTAATTAGTATGTTATGTCAGTGTACAATTATTTTACAAATGCATTCACGTCATTAGATGTAGTGTAAAATAATTGTATACTAACATAGTATACTAATTAAGTTCATCGACAAAATATGAATGTTTCTCTATTATATGACTTGTAATTATATTGTTAGTAACATCGATATTTATAGCTAATTAGTATAAATAATCTTGAACAATTATTAGATGTTGCTTCTGTTAATTAGTATAACATCGATGAATAATTGTTATTATAACATCGATGAATAATAATTGTAAAATAATTGTACACTGACAATTATAATCTTGAATAATTACAATAATAATTGTTCAAGATTATTATTCATCTAAAAATATTGATGTTAATTAGTATCGACAATAAAAATCTTGAACAATAATCTAAAAAGTCGATTTGTTGAATCATGGAAAGATTACAAGCAACATCTAAAACAGAAGCACACAGACAAAAAGGAGTGTAAGGTTGCAAGGCCATGGTCAAGGGCTTTGGCTTTCTGAGAAAATCTACTTCAGAACAAGACTGACGACAATCTCTAAGATTTATATGGATGGCAAGGACGGTTCTTCCGATACTTCATCTCCAAACAATGGCACCACCATTGTTACCGCGCAGCCAAGACATGCGGCTTCACCAATCAACAATGCCGAACCAATCCTTGGCATTTTGAAGATCTAAATCTTTAATGGATAAAGTTTCTAAAGGTGACAGGAATGTGTGTGTGCGCGTGTCCTTAACATGCACAAAACTGTATCTACCATCTTTAAGCCAAAGTCATTGTCATCTACCAATCCCAAACTACTCGACCAATGAGCATATACAAATAAGGTATGTCAATACATGAACTCTTCTCCTCTACCATTTTTCTTCTCACCTCTTGGGTTACCATATGCCAGTTTATTTTATAGTTCGAGCTATTCTACGATTATCTCTCAATGTTGAAGGCTCCCTTTGTGACCCAACAGTTATGTGTTTGTCATACGTGAGTTGTTGATCAAGATTTAAGAACAGTTAAGGCTGGCTTATCCTAACGGACACAAGCTAAATTCCCACAAATATTGTTTTTTGTAACAAGAAAAGAAGATTGAAGATACGTTTTGGTAAACCAAAATAATAAAGGTGTGTATGAGAAAGAGAAACATCACTATCAAAACTTATATTACAATTGCAATGCTACTCTGCTCACTATATTCCTATCCTCTCTAGAATACATTAATCTGCTCACTACACTCTTCTCTCTTCTCTCTAGAACGTGCTTCACTCGTTGCGCCTTAAGCACTGGAAAATGCAAGCCACGGCGCGCCTGTTTAACTGAATGAGAATTGATTTCAGCAGTCACCCTGAAAAATTAAATACAAATATCAATAAAATAATTTAGTGGCAAAAGAGAGAAACAGTTACTAGATCAAGAAACAACACAAACAATATATTTGTTGAATATAGGGCCGTATCTGAGGCAAGCGAAGAGGGCGACCGCCCTAGGCCCCAAAAAAATAAGTATGAAATTTGGGCCCCAAATTTTTTTTAGGGGTATATTAGGCCCTATAAAAAGTTGCTTAATTTTTTTGTATCAAGTTTGATGTTTGAGAATTGCTCTTCTCCCATTTGTTTTTGCTCACTCATGTGCTACGTGAGTTAAGTCACGCTGAAAAATGTCTAAGTCACGTTGAAAATATACCTACGTGAGTTAACTCACGTTCAACTTTTTTACGGAAATGGGCAATTCTAAATGGGAGAAGAGCATTTCTCTTGATGTTTATATATATTTATTAGTTAGGTTAGGACCCAAATTGTAGGTTCGCCCTAGGCCACCAAAATCTCAGAAACGACCCTGGTTGAATACTAAGGACATGCTCAACATTGACTAAGATCCAAATATGGACTGATATTCCAACCATGTTCCAGATTCTTCATAATTGATTTCATAGGAAAATAGTTTTGCTTGGTTCACACTTCACATTACTCGCAAATTAAGCCATTAGGAGTGAACTATATAAGCAAGGGCGTTGGAGAGTTTACAAGAGCAGTGAGATGATAGATTCAAATCACAATGTCACTAATGAGAAAAGCATGCTTCAGGACTAGAATCCTAAGATTTCAAGTCTGTTCAGTTTGAGAAAATATTGTTTATTTTTATCTTCTATTTTGACTTTAATTACAAAATTATCTTATTGTGTTCATTATATTCCTTGTTTTCAAATATTTTATTCAAGAAAAATTGAAAACAACTGTTTTCATATTATATTTCTCATCGGTATTTTGTTTGCATAGGAAAAATCTGTTATTTTGTATCTTCAATTGATTGCTAAACATTGCTATGAAACTTGCAATTCAGTGAAAATATTAGATAAACCATACACAATTGCATATTGCATGAAAAAAATATTCTACGTTATTATACTTACTAACATGTTATATATTCTGTGAAGACTCAATCCGCATCTTTTATTTCAGCGTCAACGTCAATTGCTCTACCAGAATCCTTGTCTGCCATAAACGAAACACGGGCACACATCATCATTGGCAAAGATAAGGGTTAGTAAAAATTAAAGAGATAAGGAAGAAATTTAATTTTAAACAAAATGTACTATTAACTTGTGAAGGTTACCATTTTTAGAACGCGAGAAATTGTCGAATGCTTGTCCAAATGTTGTAGATTGGTTTGAAAAATTCACAGGTTCCTTGACAAACTCATTACCATCAACTGATATCAAAATAAAAGTTCTTCAACAGTAAGAAATTTGCATATTTTGATTTTTTTTTCAAATGAAACAGTGATGGATGATAAAACACAGTGAATAATTGTCTAACCACAGCTTACCAGAAAAAGGTTGACCGCAAAATGGGCACAACTGCAATTCTTCATTTAAAGTGGATCTGTAGCAAATAATTATACATATAAAATAATGATGGCTGGTTTGAATTACTTAGAAATAAATCGTCTATAAGTAGCTTATTAGAAAGTAAATAAAACACATCTTACTTGAAAACCTGAAAATCATTTCCACAGTTTGGACACTGCATATAGAACACAGACACAACAATGTCTAATTAAAAAATAAACCACAAGAAAAATAATCCGTCGTTTAAAAAGTGTATAAGTCGAAAGTGCGAGAAGTTTTTCAGATTAAGTAATGAAGAAGCCTCACAGTGCCTTTCATTATATCACGACCTGCCCACCAAAGGAAAGCACCAATACCTACTATCGGTACTAACACTGCAAAGATCTGCATGGGAATAAAGAAAAACGAGAAGAGGATTAAAAAAAGTTAGATGCTTAATTTACATGTATAAGTTTTGGAGGAATACATCATTTACTAGAAGACATTATCAACTAAGGGATAGAAAGATAAATCTTTGAAAAATTATTTACATTGAACAGGAAGAATTTACATCACAATTTTCTAGATGAACACTTAACATGTTTGACCACAAATAGCCTAATAATGTAGAATTTATATATAGTAAGCTAATTGCATGAAAAAGCATAGAAAAGTATTCTTCGCTTATTCTTTATTCAGTTGGCACACTCATGTCTGTCTCGTTTCTTGCTTCTTTGGATAGATTATGTGAGATTTGGATTCATAACAGAGTTCAATTAGAAGAATGAAGAATGTCGCAATCAGGATAGGGGAAGATTCTACAAGGAGTTTAAAAAGGTAAACCTATTTGATTGGCTCATATTTGTTTTTTCTGCTTATCTGCTATTAATCTATCTTGTTGCAAGATGATAGCAAGAGGATGAACGTTAACACAACAGTCAGGTTGCTGATTGCTACCTCTTAAATTTTAGGTTGAGCCTAATTCAACCGTACAAAAATGACTTGTAAGGCAAGGATGAATGTCTCGTATTCAATAAAAACCTTTTTCAGGTCATGTCTCATACCATCATATGACCCTATCATAGACGCGTCTTACCTTGCATTTGTAAAGCATTTAACAAAAAATATTGTCTTTAAAGTGAATAAGTAAAGGCCTATCTATCCATAAATTTATTTTAATGGGGTAACATCAGGGTATATGTAAAATTCAGTAATCCGTGTAAATTATGTGTGTCTATAATGAGATCACACACCTTGTATTTATAATGGTTTAACAATAAATACATTGAATGCTTAAGCACTAGCCTAGGAAGTTGTATACTCTACCAGTAATAATAATCGATCTTGGAAGTTGTACAATTAAAGGAATATCTAAAGATTCTTAATTTTAACCGTATACATGCGGTGATTGAGGACCAACTACCGACTAGTTACAACTGGTCCGCACCAATCCGCAATACAACCGCAATTGTAATTTAATATCAACAAGATGAGTTTAAGACCTTAGATGCTGATTAACACAAGGGTTCTGGGAAACTATTCCAGATTAATTACTCAACAAAGATATAAAAAAAATTCACTGCAATGCCATATTCAACAAAATTGCTTAAACATAGACTAAATCACTCAGCTCATATAGTTTACTTAAACACAAGATGGACTTGAAGTATATAATAATTAATACAGCATAAACAGAACAATTGATATGCAAACTAACAATACTTCAAGAAAACTATAGCCTTATTAAACTAAATTTAATTCATACACACTGTCAGTGTAAAGATTTTCTATACATAAATCAAACGTAATCGTCAGATCATTAAAAACATTCGACTTTATTTATAATACTATTTCTAAATTGACATATATAATTACCCTGACAACAACACATCAAAATTAAAGTATAAACCAAATGAGGCAATAAAAGCAAACCAAGAGAAAGAGAGTACCCAAATGGAAACAATAGCATCAATGATCCAGCCAAGTTGTCCAGTCATTGAGAGATAAGTCAACCCAACAGCCAGAGCAAGATTTCCCAAAATCCTAGCAGTGCTACCATCATCTCTTCCATCACCACCATTATTGAATCCAAACCCTTTATTATTTTTCACCAAAACCACTCTCTTTTCCTTCTTGCACCCTTTTTCTTCCCACACACCCCCATTTATAAACACTGCACCTCCCAAAAAAGAGCACCTCTCCCTGCATGCTCTCAACTTGAAACTACCCAGATGGAAAGAAGTAAACTTTGGGTCTAAATTGGAGAAAGAAAAGGTGGGTTGTGACTTGTATATGCTATCATTTGGTTTAAAGTGTAAAAATTTGATTGAGAATTGTACAAGAGTGGACATGGGGAATATTGAATATGGGTGAAGTAAAATCTTAGTGTACTAATGGAGTTAGAAAAGGTTTAGACATGTCGAATGGAACATTGTAGATGATGTTGTTGTAGTTGTGTCAAATATCATCTTAGAAGTTGAATTCGTTAACTCTTTTGATTCTGCTTCACATGTTGTTCTTTCCAAATCCAACGAACACTTGCCACGTTGGTTTTAAGGACCCTTCAATCTACATTATCTTCTTTGGTTTATCTAAAAATATTCCCATGAAATCCTAAAACTATCATTCAAAAAATAGGTATATACTCGATCCGTCTCATGTTATTTGACATAATTGATTTTCTCACACTCACGTATGGTAATGTAAAATTTAATTTTAGTCTTAAATATGTTTAATAATCTATTAAAAAAAATTAAAAGTCATCATTTATCTTTGTATATTTATCTTTTTTAAATATCGGTCTTAATACCCTTTCTAAGTTCTTTATCAATTCATTTAACTCTCTGATTGAAAACAAATTATAGTATTCCTTAAGGTTTACATATAAGAGAAGATTCTTTTTTCAATAATGTATTTAGTTAATATTATAGTCAATATACATTAATTATTCAATAAACCTAAATAAATCTTCTCTTACATTTACATTTAGGACAAGAAAAGTAATAAAAAAAATATGATCAAAATATATTATATGAATAATATTCATTTTCAGAGTAAGTCGTTTAAAATGAGATCCATGGAGCATCTTTTGATACTATTCGGAAAATAAGTGGTTAAGTTCTTTAAAAAAAAATGTGTTAAGTTTGTTATTTTTTTAGAGATGTTAAGTTTGTTCATAAAAAAAATAATCTAAAATATAAGTGGGATTTGATGAAATGCACATGTAAGTGGGATTTGAAGTGAATATCTTCTCTATTGTAGGAGAGTGATTTTGCATGTGTCATTTGAGATGAGAAGATATTCACTTCAAATACCACTTAGGAGAGTGCTATCTCATCGTCAGAATTTAGCCAATTGTTTTGTGTTGGAGAAGTGAACTAGTAGATTTTGTTGAAAATTTCATTGTAGATTTTTTAGTTGTTGTTTTATTTTGTATTCTAGTTTTTGACAATTGAGCACATCTTGTGTTTGCAAGGAAATCATACAAGGGAGTTCGATAAAAACGCGGTAAAGGAGAAAACTCTACTGAAGCAAGGCTGCCTTGAACGTGAGAGATTTCAAGCGTGCTCGCCAACTGTTTGATAATATTCCTCAATCAGACCTCACTACTTTAACCACTCATGCTCTTCCAAATGTGGCCATTAACATCTATGCTTCCTTACGGGCACGTGGGGTCAAACCCGTCAGCTCTGTGTCCTTGGTGATGCCTTCAAAGTTAAGGAAGTTTGTGATGATGCGACCCAGTGTGGGGTATTGTCTGATGTTTTCATGGGCAATGCATTGATTCATGCTTGTGGTAAATGTAAATGCGTTGAGGGTGCGAGATTTGGTTGTTAGAGATGTGGTTACTTGGAACTCATTGTCTCCGTGCTATGCTAACAGTGGATTTCCCTTGCAGGGTCATAATATTTTTCGCGAAATGGAATGGAATCGGGTGAAACCAAATCCAAGGACTATAGCGAGAATCTTGTCTGCGTGCTAGGATTTGAAAGATTTGAAATCAAGTAAAAAAATTCATGGATTTGCGGTGAGACGTGGGATGGTAGAAAATGTGTTTGTTTGTGGTGAACTTGTGTGCAAAATGTTTATGTGTAAGAGAAGCTCAAACAGTATTTAATTTGATGCCTAATCAAGATGTTGTGTCCTAGACTGGAGTTTTAATGGCATACTTTACAAACAAAGAATACGAGCAGGGTGTTTCCCTGTTTTCTCAAATGAGAGTGGAGTCAAAGCAGGTGAAGCTACATAGAACGTTGTTATTGGTGGATGCGTGGAGAACGGGCGAATAAAGGAGGCATTGGAGATGCTTAGAAAGATGTAAAATATAGGATTTAAACCCAATGAAATAACAATTAGTAGTATCTTACCAGCTTGTTCTCTTTCAGGAAGCTTGAGAATGGGCAAGGTGATACATTGCTATGTCTTCAGGCATTTGAAAGTTTGGGACTTGACAAGAACAATAGCTCTAGAATACATGTATGCCAAATGCGGTGATTTGAGTCTTTCAAGGAATGTCTTCGATATAATGCCTATGAAAGATATTGCTTGGAGCACAAGATATTTGCAAGTGGGATGCACGGGAATGGAAAAGAATCACTTTTTCTCTTCGAGAAGATGCTACTATCAAGGGTCAAACCCAACTATGTTACTTTTATTTGTGTTTGATCTGCTTGTAGCCATTCCAGGCTAGTAGACGAAAGAGTCCAAATATTCGATTAAATTGAGTAGGGATCATCTTGTTACATTATTCATGTGTGGTCTTATATCTATAGTCGTGTTGGTCTCCTCGACGAGGCATATGAGTTTATATAGAGAATGGTTTTTCGTTGATAAATGGTACAAGCATAATTGTTTTGATTTGTTGTCATCAGTGGTTTTAGTCAATTTGATGAATTTTTAGGATTACGTATACTTTTTTTACTATAAATTTATTCCTACATCGATTTGATATGTTTTTTTTAGTTTTAATGATAGATTGCAACTCATTATTTTAGAATACAAAAATGATTAAAATTTAAAAGTAAATCATTTAAAAATATTATAATTTGACACGCCCAATTGCAGATGGTTTGATTTTAGTTTTAACTTTCAGCAATTGATCTTGTACTTTAATTTTAGATGCCTTGATATGGAATAAAGGGCAAATGAATTTAAAATTGGTTTGTTCACTTTATGAATTATATGTGACTGGATGACCTGCCATATATAACTAATGTTAATTTCTGTTAAATCCATCAACCATCAACTGTTATGCTACCAGCATTAGGTGTTATTCTTATTTCCCACTGTACATGTTATGGTGAAGTGTGCCATTAAGATGCTGATGTAATTATGTAATTTCTTAAGGAATGAAGTTAGGTTTAATCTTTCAGTAACATATAGAATTATTAATGTAATCATGTTGAAACATTCTTGAATAATACTATGGTTTGGCTGAACCTTATGTCTTGTACTTATAGAACGTCATGTTGTCACAGGCCCAAAGGGCCTGATTGTATGCAATGTTGTTGAGAAGATTAAATTAATGATGCTGCATTTCTGTTTGAGTTAGCATTTTTGTGGTTTTTAAGTAGGGCTAACAGTATAGAAGCTAGTGCAGAAAAATATAACCTTCATGATAGCCTTTTTTAGTGCAGTTGTGGCAAAAGTTTGTGTGCATAAGCCGTGAACATTGCCTCGTCACAGACTCACAGTATCATGCTTGGCAGATGATGTTACTATATTTTTCCTATTCAGGTTGTGGTCTTGAGTTTTTTTAATTCTTTGCATGTAGTCTGACTCAATGATGTTATGTATCAGTGGAAGAAGAAGAAGAAGCACATGAGGAGGTTGAAGAGGAAGCGCCAAAAGCCGAGACAGAGTTCTAAGTAGGAGCATATGCAGGAGAAGAGCTGTGCATCTTGCTTGATGCTTGCTTCATGATATGTTAGCCTGTTCTGGTTTAATGATCTTGAAGTCTGGTTGGGAGGGGAAACTTCTCTCTAGACATAGTTTAGTTGTGTGTTATTCCAAGACAATTGATTTTGAGTATTTTATAGTATAGTAGCATGACTGGTTTGGTGTACTTGTTGATATTTATATTTATGTCTTATTTAAGCATTTTAAGACTTGCATGAAAATTTGTTCCTTTTATTTATGCTTCAGGAGTTTACCCTTAATTGTTAGGACAGAGTAAACCGTGTTTTATGATATGCCTTTACTGGGCTAGCTTAAGACGTGGCTTTTCTTTCACATTCTTCATCTTTTGTGAAAATACATTTTTATGTGAGTTTTGAAATATATACGGAAGTATGATGAATTGTGTGGTCAAGCTTTGCACCTTGTCCACTTTGCAACAACCTTATACTTCCTCGTCTCTTTACTTTCAAATTAAAGAAATTGATAGTTATAAGTATTTTCCTTTCATCCTCTACAAAAATGCTTTCTTAATAGGTGAAGCATTTCCCTCTCTTCATCTTCCCCTTCTTCCCCTCTCTAAGCTCTTCCATTCCTTTTGTTCTTAACTCTCAAACATAGTCGAGTCCCCTAGTCGTGTTCCAATGTGGTGCTTACTCAGGTGTAAGTTTTTTTTTTCTCTTCTAGATGTGGCTCTTAAAAACAAAAAGGTTTTTGGGATAATAAAATGACACAATTTTATTCGCAAATCCTAGCTCAACCGATAAAAATGTCGTAATTGCAAGGCCGAATGTTGTAACCAAGTTTGAATCGCGGCTCCTCCATTGATGACTATTGTCATTTCGTCTATCTACCAAAATAAGAATAATACAACTTTTTGTTTTTTGATTAAGGCTTGAGAAAAACTTGAAATGAGTCAAAGTTCAATTCAACCTTTCTCATCTTAATTATCATGTGTATCGTAGCTTTAGCTAAAGGGAACTGCTATTGGTGTAAGGCTTGGATACACGAAGCACTAATCCTAATCCATGTCCAAATTACATTGAGTATTTCTCTAGTTTAACTTCGTGACTACAAAATAATAACTTTGTATCATGTCTTAGCCTAGGTTCTCATCTTATTTTGGTGGATAGAAATTAGAATAATTTTTTCTTCAACAAAAATAAAAATAATAATAATTTATTGAACTTTATTAGCTTTTCACAAAAACGCCACTGGCTTAGTTTTGCTTAGCGCACATTGAAATATAGAATTGTCATGTATCAAATAAACTATAAGCATCAGCATGAATGAATGAGCTGGATTAACATGAAGAGACCCTCCATCATCTTCATAGGTCAGCTAGTGGAGTTCCTTCCCTACTCAAGTGTGGAGGTTTGCATTTTTTAGTCACACCATATGGTGTTAAATGTACATATTATTTAGGCACAATGTGGTGTAGATGTTCTATATATGGTTTGGACTTTAATATAAAAATTCCAAGATCTTTTCAAAACGAAGTCAAAACACTATTAATATATCATATGATTTGTACAGATAGGTTTTGTTTTTGCGAGTTTGAAGGGGAAATGATGGTAGGGTTTGGAAAAAAGGAAAGAGTAAGGGAAAGAAATAGATAACATTGGGATAAGAGTGTTTTGGAGGTTTATTTTTCTTCAAAATATAAAACCCTTCTTATTTAGGGAACTAAAAAATTGTATTGAATTTGAATGAGGGTTTTGGGTGATTTGGGAGGATTTATATGAATTCTTCAAATTTAATTTATGTTATAATATTCTAAAAAATAAAAATATATTAATCATAAGATTAATTTATTACTCTATAAAAAAATATTTTTTTTAACAAATGTAAAAAAAAATTCCCCTATATTTCTCACCCCCAAAGTCTTTTCTTCTCTTCCCTCCAAACTCCCAAATAAAGCCTTAACTTCTTTGGAGTTTCGGACTGCAACACATATTTTCTATACACCCAACTTCTTTAAACTCAAATAAAATGTTTGTTTTCTTGAAAGAATGATTTGGAGTTGGTTAATTAGGAATTTTCACTTTGCCCTTTAAAATTTTATTTACAATTGATCTACATAATAATGTTCAATTTCCTACCACCCCGCCTTCATACAAATGACATGTACAATACAAGTGGAAAGTTTTTATACAAACTATGCAGGTTATTTTTTTAAGGAATGCAGAGGTTGATTATGTACATATTATTTCCTTTTTTTTCTTCTCCTCAGGAATACAAATTATTTCCTTACATTTATCATTTGATCCTGGTGGATAGATTGATCTTCTAAAAAGATTGAGGGGTTGTTTGAATCATTTCTAGTTTTTTGTTTTTACAACCGCGGCCTAAAACAAAAAAACAATGGTTTTTCACGACCACACTTTTCCAGCCGTTGCCTACAAATAGGCAGCATTTTTTACTTCCATGCTTTTCAAATCATGGCCTAAAACGAATAGGCAACGATTATTCGTAGGGGAGTGGACAAAATGTAAAAAACAGGCAACACTAATTATTGCCTATTACTACTTTTTACTACGATTTTACGCTTATGATCTATACTTTTGTTGCCAAAAGTAAAAAATGTTGTAGTGATATTTTACTCTTGCACTCTTGCTAACAATTGTCACAAGAGGGGAAGTGTTTCAATATAGAAATATATCCCGTCTTTTTTTTTTTTGACAAAAACAAAACGATATTCATTCATTCAGATCGATAGGGTACATCAGATACAAACATCGCTAAAAACGTAAAAGGTGAATCTGCGAACAAACTCACAGCACCTAAGTTAATAGCATACAACGACAAAATGCCTACAAATAATATGATAAAACCTAAGTCGCCGAAATACACATGCTTCCAGATCTACAACGTTGACGTCCAAATCATTGGTTGAATTTGTAATTGACTGATGTAGATCTTTCAATAGGAATTGAACAAACACCGCGACAAGACGTGAAAATCAAACGCCACACAAGACAACGAACAACACAACGCCGCACTTAGACGACTAAATCGCAAAAAACACAAAACGAAAAACTTGATAGATGTGAAAACCACTTATAGAAATATATCGCGTCTTTTTAATTGTCATATTTGCTAAAAAAAACATTATTCTTATTTACCTATTGTTCTTAAAATTCAATGTAACCTTAATTATTGTTTTATTGATGTATCCTTTGTAATTTATTGTAAGTAGATAAATAAACTAGTTTAAATAATAAATAATTAAGAGTATTATGAAAAATTTGAAAGGACAATATAGAATGTATGTTGAGTCCTCGAAACATAACTCAATTAGTTGGTAGCTGTAAGTAGGCCCAGCCTTGGGGGTGCGAAAGCAGCTAAACCAAGTCGAGCCTCTAAAAGTTATGAGCCTAAAAAAAAATAATTAAGTCTAATATCCTCACCCCACCTAAATAAAAATATATATATATTATTTCTTTTTCTTTTGTCGCTACACGTTTGAGTTTTTTCTAAACTCTAATTCTCATTTCTAGACATAAATTTGATGTTATCAAACCACCCCCAATTTGTATAATTAGTCGATTTGAAAAACTATTTCATTAAAAGAATCACAACAATCATTTTTTTTCCGCATATACTATTCGTTTTCTCCTTTCCCACAACGGATGAGTGACAAATCCAAACGACGCCGTTCGGTAAATTTCACCTCTCTTTCACTTATTAATTTTTTATTTCGTTTCATGTTTAGAAGTTCTATTGATTCTGATTTTTTAATAAAAGCTTAACTACACAAAAATTCCATTATTATTTTACTGGGGGCCTATTTTAAAAAGAGAACCGAACTTCATATTATATAGGAACGACCCTGACTGTAAGGACGGTCATATGCAAGGACTGAAGTCCGAATCTCAAATTATCCACTTCTTCATGTTTAAAACGGGTGAATCTCAGCTACTGAAACTATTTGACAAAAAGAAAATAGATGCGGCATTATTTGGGCACTTTCTTTGATTACTCCCTCCATTCTTTTTACTTTTGACTATGAAGCTATGATTAAACTGTTGTAGTTAATTGATTAGCGTGAGGTATGACAGCAATCAATTATATAAATTTGATTGGCAACGCATAAACATTTGGTTTCTTTCTTGCCATCTCTATAGTGAAGGCAATCAACAGCACATATATAGATAATGATTAAGACCGGCTAACTGAATTGAATAACATGGAATAAAGGGCATAAAATAAGCCAGAGAAGAGGCCCAGCCAAACGAATAATGTTATAATTAAGGTCCCTTCAGTTACTTTAATTTAATTAATAATCACTTCCCAGTTGTTATAACGTGGACTTAGATATGCTCTTGGCTCTCACCGAAGTATGGTCCTGCACCAAAAATTATTGGAAGACCAAAATTACACATCAATTACAATAGATAGATATAAACTACACAAATACATTAAGAGCCTATAGCTCATGAAGAATATTTTTGAAAAGAAAACAGACGACCATGAATATATGATTATTCTTATCTATGGTATTCTTCGATGCTTAGTCTTTTTGTTGGTGTTGACATTGAGAATAAAGAAATATGAGAAGTCCTTAATGCATGATTTAGCGATGACACTAAATAATAAGGGTCATGTAGTGTCTCCAAGACATTGGTTAAGGAAGTTAAAATAGAAAGTTTTAAATTAAAAATGTTACTTTTTATACCTTCAAGATCTTGAATGCACAAGTTTCAATGTAACATTACTACATTTGACTTCCTTAACCAATGCCCCGCCCCGGGGGCACCGGTTAACATTCCCAAATAAATAATCTATGAGCCACACTTGCATGTCATGCTATGATCCCATAGTCCACGCCTGTACATATTAGGTCACACCCTCCTACTTATTCTTTTTGTTTTTACCAACCATTTATACCTAAAAATAAATTACATGTTAACCGAAATCGGCAAGCGATTTAGTGACAGTTGATACCTCTCGGTCGATGACGGGTTAGACAAGCTTAGATACAAGCAAATACATATTAGTCAAATCTTTCTCGAGTCTACTAAGGAGTACGAAGGTCTTGAAGACATCAGTCTTAGTTAAAATTCAGTGGAACTGGACAATTGGGCAATCAACTCATGCCTCATGTTTCCGACGCCACTAACCGAAAGTGGATATGAGCCACGTTTTTAGGAAAGTTTGTGTGTGTGGATAGGTGCAACGGTACACGCCGAGAAGTGGAAGACTGGAATTCAAAAGTGGGGTGCCACGTACCCCTCATTGGGTAAAGACTCACGCACTACCTACGAAAATAGCCAAGCAAGACTAATTTTTGTAGGGCATATCATTTTGACAGGTAGGATTATTGTTTGCCTATATATCCTGAACTTGTACATTTTATTCGATACACACAATCAATCAAATTAGCTATTTTATGCATTTTTATCTCTTTATTTTTACTTTATACACTTCTAGTAGCTCAAAACCCAAAAATATTGTATTTAACACTCTTCATAATTGAGAGACAAAGTTCATTCCTCGGCGCAATCGCTTGAAGAAAGAAAATCACTGTTGAGAGTTATTAGGTGATACCTCGACTAACTTCCAAGTTCAAAACTATTAGGTTGGAGCTATGCGTCTTCAAGCCGTGCATACCGAAGATTATGGACCATGGGACAGTCCAAAATATAAATAAATTACGTCTAACACAGTTAATGTAGTGTGAAGCTAGTAAAGTCCAATTTTAGAAGGAAAACATGATGGATCATGATAGAAAATTTGGGGAATCATTGTGACTAGTGTGGGCATGCTAAGTTATGGTAAATGTTGTGCTTGTCTTAAGACAAATTTACGCCATTGTTTTAGAAAAATATCAATACAGTTTGAAAATATGTCCCTATAATGGCACCAAAGTCTAAGATAACCTCCCTCAAAGTATGTGGTCCTCACCACCGTATATAGCCCACTAAATCAACGAGTTCATTGCATACTAAATTTGTATATAAGGGGAGTGCTCAAAATCATATTGGTTTCTAAGAGAAAGAAGAACATACAAAATTTAGGACATTCCAAAGGGATTTATTTTCAACAAAACACATAAAACTCAAAGGGCAAAGTTGAGGTTTCCTAGACTTTCTGTTGGGTGATCATACCATTGATTTAAGTCATAACAAAGACCTTTAGAATGGTGCTTGAACCACCATTAAGATAGAAGCTTAACCTAATCAATAATGCAATGGTTAGTTTCATCCTGATTAGAAAAACCAAATTATTGTGAGCCTTCCATATAGACCACAAACAAACACACCAAATAAAAAAAAAACACCTTTTCCTTCAACTGCCAAGTAAACCACAAAACACAAGAGCATAATTAAACACGTTTAGGAGAAAAGTAGTGTATATCCCCAGTCAATTCAGAACATCAAACCAACATATCCAAAATAGAACAATCGATAAATAAGAGATGAATTGATTTGTTGACATCGCAACCACCCGTACATGAGTATGAGATCAAGTTGGCTATTCTGCACCACACTAAATTATCCTTTGTGTGCAATTTGTTCTTCAATAGTCTCCAAACAAAAAGTGCCACCTCTAAAGGCACCACTTTATTCTAGACTAAATCACTGGAAGTGGAATCCTTAACCACACATCCACCTAATAGTGATTTATAAGCGTCTTTGATCGGTAAAGGATCCAGAAATTTTGAATAGTGGACGTTCCTTATATATAAATTTGTAGGACTCATGAACATATCTTAGTTGATAATGTCATTGTGACATGAATTTTTAGTTACTAAACTACTTCATCAGAAAAAAGAAATATAAATCATAATTGTCCTTTATAATTGTTGATATTCTCAAAAACATTGCATGTTTTGTGATAATTTTGTTTTCTTATAATAAGTTATTGTTTTGGGTCATGCTAACTAGTGTCTAAATCTTGTCAAAAAAAAAACTAGTGTCTAAATTTTATATTGAGGACAATATTTTATACATTTTTTAATACTTGATTACACAAATGTCAAGATATTCTTACTATACATGTTTCTTTAGCTAGTGCTCCGGATGCACTAGGTAGCATTTTTCTATTGTTTTTTTATATTTAGAAACATGAAGATTGTGTTGTTACTTGTTGTGTCACGTGTGATTTTATGTGTGGGCCATGAGAGAAAAAATTTGTAATATATATGGGCTATATAGTCAAAATATCAATTCTTATTATATTATACTAATATAAAAAATAATTGAACAATTAGGAATTCTGCTCTTTACCCAAATGAATTTGCTCATTGTCAAAGTAAATGACCAAAATACGCATCTGTGTAAGTTGACTCACGCTAGTGTTAAATTTGTGTGAGTTAACTCATGCTATGTGAGTTAAGTCACGCAAAGATTTACATAGGATTTACATTAGTGTGAGTTAACTCACGTTGAGATTTGCACTAGCGTGAGTTAAGTCACGTTAATTTTAACCCCATTTTTCATCTTCATTTGTTTCTTCTTCTGCTGCCAATAACACACCATCAATTCATCTGTTTCCCCAAATTTTAATTTCCCCAAATTTAACTAATGTTTTTTCTTATAATTCCCTTATAACTATTAACTAGCGCATGATTTTAATTTCCCCAAATTTAATTAGCACATGTTCGTAAGTTTTGGAAAGTGAAGGAAAAATCAGTCGAAGGTGTGGAGGTAATTGAAGAAGGCAAAATCTTGTTATGAAATAAAAGGTGTGGAACGCAAAATCAGTCGAACATGACTTGTACTAGCACCCCAAACAAAAGCCATTCACTTTCAACTAAATCTCTCTGCCGCTGAACCGTATAGAAAGAAGAAGAAGAAGAGAAGGAAAATGGTTTGGAAAATCAAGCGTGACTTAACTCACGCTGCGTGGGTTAACTCACGCTACGTGAGTTAAGTCACGTAAGGGCAAATTCGTATTTTACTTTGAGAATGAGTGAAACTGTTAGGGTAAAGAGCAGATTTCGTGCTAAAATAGCTAACTCGGAGTGAAAATACATGTACCGCTGTACTAGTAGTGTTTATATAATGAGATTTACGTTTCCCACCCTATGACTTTCCTCACGCGCCCTATTCTTTCCAAAAATACCCCCTGTCCGGATTTACTTTTTCGAATGACATTGTTGGGATTTTCCGGATTTTAAAATTCGGAATGCTCTTTTTCTAGAATTTTTTGATTTCAGCCTTTCAAATTCGTAAAATAAAATGCAAATAAACATAAAAAAAACAGAATTAAAAAGAACACAAAGATAAAAAGAAATAATTTTTATGAAAGGTTTGTTTCCTGAGGTAGGGTTTGTTTCTGGGGTGAAAGAGACCTTGATGATCAACATGATACCCAGACAGACCGTGCTTCGTTGCAGTGCGTTGCATTTCCCGTTGATCGGTCATATAACCCCTGAGTTTCCAAAGTAGCCTCTTTTTATGAAAGGCCAACGATGAAAACACATTTTGCATAGAATGAACATGAGGAGAGGAGGAGAGAGTTTGTGAAATGGTGTGAGAAATGTGAAGGTTTTGGAGGCTATTTATAGGAAAACAATAAGCATATGTTATATCTACACTTAATGCATAGTCAAAAACGTGTTTCGAAGGAGTTTTACCAGCCATTAATGCTAGTAAAAACATTTGAAAACGTGTTTCTTGTGGTGCAGACCACCGACCAAAACTAACTGATACAGTTCGGACTTCATAATCCGGACAACTCAAATGGTTTCCGGATTATGTAATTCGAATAAATACAATCATGGGGTGAAACAAAGGGAAACTTGGTCTTTCTGCAGGGTGATGGATGGTTCGGATAATGTTCCATGTTTAGGTGATCTGTGATAATGTGTCATGCTTTAATTAATAACGTGATAATGAAATCCGGATTCACATAGGGCGTAAGTATATTCCAGAATACCTCAATTTCATTTGGACGGTGCGTTTCACCACAGGTTTGGCCGGTTAATGGAGTTTTAATGCGTTTTTTAGACGGTTTTGAATGACAAGCACGTTTTCCTTGACTTCCAAATGACCTAGGACTTGGTTTAGGCTATAAATAGGCTTACATGTTCACCAAATTCTTTCATTCTTCACTTCATCTCTTTTCTTTCATTTTCTTCAAATTTTTTAAGTTTTGTAGGAGTGTTTGTGGTGTCATGGTTATTGTTGACCGTTCATATGACCCTGGAATTGCATTGCAGCTTATGCGGGGGTTATATAACAGTCAACAGAGACCCTTGACATCAAAAAAAGACACTAAAATTTCATATCGATGGTGTCCGGATTTAAAATCCGGAAATCACTAACAATCTAGTTTGGAAAATAAAATCCGAACCATGGGTAATTTTAACTTTTCTGCAGGGCGTGTGAGAAGGCAGCAAGGTGGGAAAAGTAATAGTCTTATATAATTAACCAAAAAAATTGCAACTGCTGCCACACAATTAGATATTTTGTAACAAGAATGGCATATATATGAAGACTGGAATCTAACAAATATTCCCAACTTCATATATAATTTCCTATGTGGAAAACCTGAAAATTTATTTAGATTCATCTGTTAGTAGTTTCCTCCCAAAAACTTTTGAATTCGGTGAATAATCTGAAATAGTTAGGGCACTGCTTCAAACCAACGATTCTTTTTTCCAATGTCACATTCATTTACTAGTGCAAAAATTAAATCACGTTTACTATGAACACATTGTTTAGGCAAACGTAGGAGTAAAGGAATTCAAAAGCCCAAGAATAATAATTCGTTTATATAAGATTTCATTATATTTTTATTCTTTATTATAATATAGCTAATTTTTGTTTTGGCGAACTATTATTTTTTTATTTTTTTCCGCAAAATCAAATTCCACCGTTTTTAGCCACCGATGTCAAATAAAGAGCGTTTCATGGCCAACGAAGCTACAAGTTGTACGGAGCAAGATTGTCTGTTGTAAAAACAACTACAGATGATCACATACGTCGATTTTAGAGTGAATAGGTAGAAGAACCATGTGGCATACACCCCCATTTTTTTACTATTATTTATAATTAAATTTAACAAAATCTACATAATACATATTCTGAACAAAACAACATATGAATTATTCAAAGGAAGAAGGTCAGGTATTGCTTACTTTCATCAGTTTAGATGTACATGTTACATTCTAAACACCAAAGACTATATGAAGAATCAAATACATACAGAGTGTATAATTTGAAACTCACACGGTAGAAGAATCAATGCACATCAAATTTGATGATGAAAATTCTGACAGTGAAATATCTGAGCTAGTTAAAAGTTTTGTAGAGATACAGGTATCAGAAGTTGAACCAGAACTTGTACGAGCAACAACATCAACTCTAGAGAACACAAAACCTGTGGATACAACAGACGTGCCAGAAACTAATGTGCCCTCTGACGATCACCAAGATGATGAAGACTCTGAAAAAGCCCGTGATGGTTCAGAAAAGTTGCTCAAACGAGAAGTACATTCAAATACAAATCTTCACATCCTGAAGAGTTAATAATTAGGAACAAGAACAATCATTTGAAAACAAGATTAACATTAATTCAAAAATGAATCACTTGTGGGACTAATCTCTCTGATTGAACCTATTTCTATTGATGAAGCTCTATTAGGTGATGGATGGATTGTAGCCATGCAAGAAGAGTTGAACAAGTTTCAAAGAAATGATGTATGAGATTTAGTTGTTAAGCCACAACATAAGAACATCATTGAAACAAAATGGATCTTCAGAAACAAGCTCAACGAACAAGGTGAAGTGGTAAGAAACAAGGCTAGACTAGTAGCACAAGGCTACAGTCAGCAGTAAGGTATAAATACAATGAAACCTTTGCACATGTTGCTAGGTTAGAAGCAACCAGGCTACTTTTGTCTTACGATGTCAATCATGGTATCACTTTATATCATATGGATGTTAAGAGCGCCTTTCTGAATGTTGTCATTTCTGAAGAAGTATATGTAAAACAACCTCGTAGGTTTTAAGATTTAAAACACCCAAATTATCTTTTCAAACTTAAGAAATCACTGTATGGTCTGAAATAGGCTCCCACAACTTGGTATGATAGACTAAATAACTTCCTATTAGAAAAAGGTTTTAAAAGAGGACAGGTTGATAAAACTCTCTTAAGAAAGACATTAAAGAAAGATATGTTAGTAGTTCAGATATATGTTGATGATATCATTTTTCGATCCAGTAATGATGTTCTTTGCAAGAAGTTCTTTGAGATTATGCAGGCTGGATTTGAGATGAGCATGATGGAAGAATTAAAGCTCTTTCTTGGTATTCAAATCAATCAATGCAAAGATTGAGTCTATGTTCACTAATCCAAGTACACAAAGGAGCTTATGAAGAAGTTCAATCTGGAGGATTGCAAACTAATGGCTACACAAATACATTCCAACTGAAAAATGAGCAAAGAAGAATCAAGCAGCAAGGTACAGAGGTATGATAGGTTCCTTGCTTTATCTAAAAGCTTCCATACCATATATTTTATTCAATGTCTATCTGTGTGCTAGATTCCAGTCATATCCTAGATAATCTCATTTAACTGTTGTTAAGAGAATCTTAAGGGAAGAACTAATCTTGGATTACTTTACAATAAATATCAGGATTATAAGCCAGTTGGATTCTATGACGCTGACTATGCTGGGATAAAATTGAGAGAAAATCCACCAGTGAAAGTTGTCAATTTCTTGGTGAGAACTTGATATCCTAGCTAGTAAGAGACAAAGCATTATTGCATTGTCCACAACAGAAGCAGAATACATCTCAGTTGCAAGTTGTTGCACACAACTGCTCTCGATGAAACATCAGTTAGAACATTATCATATTTGTGAAAGTAAAATCTCAATCTACTGTGATAATACTGCTTCCATCTGTCTGTCTAAGAATCCACTTTTTCACCCCCAATGCTAGGCACATTGAGATAAAACACCATTTTATAAGAGAATATGTTCAAAAAAGGTGTTAAAGATATATAATTCATTAATAATGATCATCAATGGGCTAATATATATTCAAAAAACCCATAGATGTTGAACGATTTGATTTTATTAAAAAGAATCTGAATATGCACTTTATCTCAGAATGATGCTTGCCTCTGAAGGGTAACATAGAGTCTGGAGGAACTCTGATTCAACACTAGTCAGAAACTCTTAAATAGTGCTTCTCATGGGTCTAAGAACTCATCAAACTCTGAAAGGTGTTAACAGACTTGGGTAAACGAAACAAACCTTAACAGGTCTGATATGTTTATAGATCTGATGCACTTGGAAGCTCTGATGCACTTGGAAGATCTGATATGTTTATTGGAACAAGAAGGGTCTTGTACAATTCCTTTAAGGTTTTGATGATAACAAAGTATTGAAGAACAATTATACATACTAATATTTGTTCAAACTTGCAGGATCATAGAATATATGCATCAAGTATTGAACATGTATTAAAGCATCAGAAGCACAAGAGAAGCTCAAAAGACTATAGTAGAAGATCTGAAGAAATGTCATCCAGAAGTCAACATCATGGATCAGAAGAAAAGGACGTCTCTCCGAAGTTGAATAGATCATCAGACTCTGTGGAGATCATCATACTCAGAAGACCTAGTCAAACACAGAAGACTCCATTAAACTTGGAAGACCTTCAGACTTCAGAATTAATTGATGGACCCAGACTCCACGTCAGATTTGTCGTCTTCTACGGTTGTCCACATCAAAGGATCTGAGCACAATTTTGTCTTCCCCTGACCACGTGTAAAAATAGACAAAGAACTTCAAGTGCAATAAGAATGAACGAATACTTTTTGTTTCAGAAAAGGATTTTTGAATGATTATCAAACAAAATTATCCATATCAGGCAATGGCTCAACATCCTTGATTTAAAGCTTCTCAACGACTCTTAATGTGATGGCATTCTTCTCCAACGTCTCTCAAATCCCTGCCTATATAAGGAGATGAAGACCATGAGGAAGATTAACAAGACTCTGCTATTTTAACTGTGCCATTACTCTGCGAAATCAAGTAGCGCAAAAACACCTAGGATTTTCGTTTCAACTTTTGTATCATTAGAAATCCTAAAAGTCTTAAGAGTTTGTTTACATTGTTCGGTTTACACCAACATTTGTATATCCGGTGTAAAGAACAAATATGTTTATATTTGCTGTAAACAAATAGAAGTCTCTTGCTTGCAAATAATGAGCATCATAAGTCTCTTGGTGAAACCTTGAGCACCAGAAGTCTCATTAAGTTGTGATTGAGCATATAAGTCTCTTAGGGTTGCCCTTTGAGCATTGGAAGTATCTTGCATGTGTGCTGGAACAATAGAAGTATCTTGGAGTCGTCCTTAAACAATGGAAGTCTCTTGGTAGTGACCTTGAGCATATAAGTCTCCTGCAAGGGTGTTTGAGCATTGGGAAGTCTCTTGGAAGAGTCCAGGAGAAATTATAATCTAGTGAGATTATTGAGAAATCCCTTGGAAGTGCATGGCGGCTGGACTACTCCGGTGTTGTGGGAGGATCCAATATAAATTACTTGTGTCATCTCTCTCTCTCTCTCTCTCACTCTCTCTCTCTCTCTCTATATATATATATATATATATATATATATTATATTTGTGTTCTATATTCCCCTACAGTCACACTCTGTACCAGGATATGTACTCATCAGATTTTGATCAGTTCGTAAAACTCAGAAAAAGAAAACCAGAAACCTTCTTGCGTTTTTCTTAACTTCAACTTTTCATTCTCAATACCTGCACCTAGCATAATCAAAACTAATAGAAGAAACCTTTAAGTAGTGTAACGCCCTATTTTCTTATTTAATTATGTTTGGTTGAGTTTAGAGTCTTTTATATGACTTATGTGATTTATGTTGATTTATGGCGCGTTGTTGTATATTAATATTTTATTAAATGGCTTTATATTATTGTTTAGAAGAATATGTTGGAAATTAGAATAAATAGACTTGGAGGGGCTAGTTTAGAAATAATCAAGAATGAGTGGTGTCAAGTAGAAAATCTGTTGAGTATATAAGGAAAAACGAGACAAACACAAATTAGGTTTTGCAAAGAAGTCTTTGGGAGAAAGAGGAGAAGAGAACCAAGAGAAGGGAGAAACTTGTAGAGTCTTGCAATCACCAATCTAAGATAAGGGTGGGACTAACATTCTCTAATCTTAGGTTATATAATTCTGAAATTGAATTTAGCATGTAGTTTTGTTGTTGTTCATGTGAATTTGAGAATTAGGGTTTGAAATTGGAATTGATGGTAGAACATGTAGAATTTGGTTGTTAAGAGTGTAGAAAGTCCATAGAATTCAGGTATAAATGATGTTCAGGTTGTAGAAACATCACAGGTTGAGTTCCCTATCAAATTTGGGATTTGGGTAGATGAAATTCAGGTTTTTTGTGTGGAATGTCATTGTTTAAGCGTTTTTGCCAATAAGTGGTTATGTGAGGTTTTGGAAAACGATTTTTGGGGATGGTTGAAACTTGAATTTTTTGTAGATTATGATAGAGCTATGTGTCAGGAGCGTGTAGGCGAAAACGGCTTCAAAATCCGATTAACGGTTTGAATTTTATGCGCGAAATGGTGAAAACAGAAAAACGAGAAAAAGCTGTGCTGTCAGACGAGCACGGCCGTGCGTGTGCACGGCACGGGCCGTGTGTACTTTCTGCCTTTTTTGGCACGTGCCGTGCGTGTTGTCAAGACTTCAGTTTCGCATTTTTTTGTGCTTTTTCACCCATTTTTATTTTGAATTAGCCTTTGGTATAAACATGAAAGTTTTAGATAATTTTGTTAGCTTTCCAATGGCTTTGGTTTGACGTGAAAATGATTTTTGGTTTTTGAGTTATGATGAAAATACTCAAAGGAGGTCTTAGTGAAATTTTATGAAAATCCCACATAACTATTTCTAAGTCAACCCAAAACTTGTGGATTGTCTCCAAACTTCAAAGCTTGTGTACTATGAGTTCAATTATAGTGTTTAAGAGTATTTAACCTATGTTGTGGTGAGTCTGACTTTGTTTGTCATGAATAACTTTGATTGATGAACTATTACATGAATATATATGTCGATGAATTATTTTATGAATAACTTTGTTAATGAATTATTACATGAAGGTATGTATACATGTTGATGATTATATGATGTTGCAATTAAATGATGAATACTCATGAGATTATAGTGTTGAAGTTGTCAAGTTGTCGATGTCGTACGTTGTTGTTGATTAAGTTGTTGAGTCCATGCATACTCATAAAGTTGGGGGCTTGATGCCCTGTTGAATGTATAATCGTTCATATAAATTTGGGGGCTTGATGCCCTGTTGAATACTTGATCATTCATACCATGTTGAGAGCCTATGCTCTATAAAGTTGGGGGCTTGATGCCCTGTTGAATGCTTGATCATTCATACCACGTTGAGAGCCCATGCTCTATAAGTTGGGGGCTTGATGCCCTGATTGGTACCACATTCATATTGCATAGTCAAGATGTGTGTCGTTGCATTGTCGTTAATGTTGAGTCGTTGTCGTTGATTTTGAACGCTAAGTAGAAATAATGAAGCATATGTGAATTGCGATTGATAATAAGTATATGTGAACCATTATTGTTGTCAACTATTGTTGTTTAGGTTGTTAAATTCCGTTGATGGATTATATGCTTATTATTATTGAATGTGAAATCTCACCCCTTCTGTTTGAATGTTGCCCTATGTTGGTAACGTGCAGATAACCAGGACTAGCTGCTGATGTGAGTTGACTCTCTTGTGTGTCGTCTTAGGGTCGCTCTGATACGTAACGGGATGGGGATTCTTGCTTTGCTTTCCATTGTTACGTATTGTTTTATGAACTATGTTGTGCACCTCTTTGAAATAAGATTTTTAATTAAGTTGCTTATGTTGAGGCCGTAGTGCAAAAGATTGTTGAACAAGTTGTTGATTTTGAAATAATTTTCCGCTGTGATATAAATGAATTTTTGACAGGGTTGTTTTGAATAAATAGTAACTTTACTCTATTTATATTTTAAATGTAGTGTGATATCCCGTTTTACGTTGAATACTCTGATTATTTGTATTATTTACATTGTTGGGAAAACGGGGTGTTACAAATAGCACCGCACAAGAAGAATGTATAGTAACTCTCTCTTTCTTTCTCTTTTTTTTTTTTTCATTTTAAAAAAAAAATTAGACTATATCTAAAAACAAAATAAAACTAACCTAGATACGACCTTAATTTTTATTTTATTTTTTACAACGATACGACCCTAAACTAAAACCAAATCTTTTTGGTATTTTTGAAATAAAATAAGATACAAACAGACTAAATCTAATTTAACCTAGAAACGTGGAGAATAAAAACAAACCTAACCAAAAACCAAAAAAATTAAACTAATTCTAAAATATAAACTTAAACTACAAAATAGGAACTAACCCTAATCTCTAAGATCTAACCTAAATTAAAAACAAAAAAAATAAACTAACCTAAAAAAATATTAAAATCAAAAATTAAATTAAAACTAAAAATTAAAAACAGAAAATAAAACTTACCTTACTTAACCTAATTATTCACAAAATAAGTTGTACTGATTACCTTGTTGAAATATCAATAATCCTCGGCAATCACGTCAAAAACTTGATGGTGTAATTTAACCAAATCGTATCACCAAATTGTAGTAAGTAATAAAGTAGTAAGTTATCGTCTCCATATCGATTGTCGTTCAACTCGGTAAATACCTTGTCGAAGAGATTTGAAATTGGTTATAAGGTTTTAATTGTCTTTCTCAATGAGAGATTTAGTTTTTATGATTTAGAAGTGTAACGACGATTAGAGAACCATTGAATCCCCCTTCGTCTTTGTTGGAAATTAATTTGAGTTACTATTATTTTATAATTTGTCTTATGTTTGTATTTAAGAAAGTAGAACATAACCCTGTGATGAATTAGTTGAAGTTTATTTTAATATCCCCGCAATTCAACCATTTACAATTGTTGGGTTCCTTTAAGATGAAAAAAAATTAATTCAGTTAAACTACCTTCGCATCAAGAGCGGATCTAGGATTTTTCTTTTTCTGACTAAATTTTTTCATATCAAAATAAATACTATACATATTTTCTTAGAACTTTAGTAAAAAACAATAAATGTTTTTTTTGAACTATTTTGTCATTGTTTTTAATTTGACTTAAAAATTTTTTTTTTTTTCTTTTCTAAAATGGTAAGAGGATTTATTTTTAAGCCTCCTCAATATCTTTTAGATCCCAAAATTCCAGTTGTATCCTTAATATATATGTCCTGGAGGGATGGGGAGTTATCTCCCTGGTGACTATTTTTTATGACAGAACAGTGAGCAAAATTGTGAGTTACATTATATTTGTGTTTCAAAGTTTCAAAATCACCCCATTTTCTATTTAAACCTACTTTTCACCCAATTATTAATGTTAATGTAACATCCCACTAAATCTCAATAGAGTGTGATATCAGTGAATGTTTCAGAGGAGAAATATTATGAAGGGTTACGCATATATATCGGAGAAGTTTAAGGTTACGAGTTAAGGAAGGGTAATCAAGTAATTTCACGTAAGCACTATATAAATATTAGATCCTTTCCCTTCCTTCATCCACTCACTCCACTACTCCAAACCACAACCTACTCCCTCCTTATGTTTTCTTCTCCCTCAGCCCTCATCCCTCTCTCACCAAACCTTCCTTCATCTTCATCAATGCAAGCTGTAATCCAACATGTAATTATTGTATCATGATCCTTAACATGTTTATCTCTTGTCTCAAGTGTTGAGATTCTCTTCCCCTCTCCTTTACTCTCACAACCGAGCTCCCTCTCTCTTGTAACTAGTTGGGAATTAAGCAATATTAAGTTCAGCAAGGGTTTTGCATGTGACATCTAGGTGATGGATTGAGATCCTTTGGTGTTGGAAGCAAATGAAAGGGGTTTTGTTGAGACAAGAAGCTTGGTGTTTGGTTTTACTTGGGATTTATCAAGGTAATATAAAATAAGCTTTTGTTATGAAGTTAATTTATAGCTTAACTCTGTTATGTTGGTGCTGATTTGATTGTCAGGGTTAAGCTATTTATGGCTAAGTTTCATGGAATTGAGTCAAAATTCGTAATGCATATATAGGGTATTTTCGTCATGGTTTTTGCTGTGTAACCTGGAATTAAATGGTTGTTGAAGTTTTGGATTCTTCATTCAATTCCCTACAGTTTGGACACAAACTTTGTAGGATTCGGATTTGAAACGAGTTCGGAAAACGTCTTCGAAGTTTGGTAAATTCTGCTGGAATTCTGGTTACGGGCTTTGGAACAGGGCTTCACTAAAACGGTAATAATTCCTTCTCTGTAACTTGGAATCAAGTGAACTCTGTTGCTATGGTTAGCTAACGAAACTGCGGACGTTTTGGAACAAGTTTCACTGATTTCGGTCCAGTATTGAAGTTGTTAGATGATTTTGAAGTTTGTGTGCTGATGTAGGTGTTGTGCTGAACCAAGAACTCAAGAAGGTTGATGGCTGAGGCAAGAGTTGATGCTTGTGCTGTTTTCAAAGTGTCCAGGATCACTTAAGTGAGTTCTTTAGTTAGTTCCCAACCTTGGGTGTATGTTAAATTGTGTGAGATAGACAATTTGTTCATGACTATGTTTAGGTTTTAGTTGCCCTTTTGCAGTTAATCTTTGGATTCATGTAAATTGTTGCCATGCACTGGTTTTAAACTGTTTTTCAGGTACCCTAGACGTATAGTGGATGTTGGAACTTGGTATTTGAGGTTTTCATGCTAAAAAGACGATTTCTGCACTTCTGGGCCGATGAATACTCGCTTAAGCGTGTAAAACGTCGAGAGGACAGCTCTGTTCACTTAAGCGAACTAGCAAGCGAACCGTTCGCTTAGAGGGTCGCTTAAGCGACCAGCCCTTTGACAACATCTTTTGAAAACTGTTCATGTGGTCCAGAATGCCGGTCGGGGCCGTTCCTCGCACACTTATGCAATTTTAAATAAACCCTCAAATATCAGGAAACTAATATGCATCGTACGTCGAAGTATTACACTCAAAGGCATGAGTAACATTAGCATCCCTCCAAAGATGAGTGGCACATGAGAGTACGATAATATTCGTGTTTATGTCCAGGTAGGACACAGGTCTAAGAATGGGAGAACTATAGAGCCTCGACGTAGACCGTCGAGTACTAGTATAAGCTTCTATGTAGAAATAGACTTAGCCAGTGAATCAGATATTCCTATGATCGTAA